>JGI24539J26755_10001217_pt1 | contig 11945 bp, 7 predicted proteins | sample NorSeaMetagenome_2_FD_26755 | JGI IMG/M metagenome (IMG submission 26755) | reverse complement strand
ATATTATTTTGGTCGGCAGGGTTGCTAATTTTGTTGACTCAGGCTCTGCACCTCTCATCTTTTATCGCGGTGACTACAAAAAACTGTAAATAGCGCAGTCAGTTGAGCGTTTGGCACTAAAATATCAGCCTCAATTAAACCAGACTACTTTTAACTGCATCATTTCTCGCAATGCACAACTCACCCCTTTAAGTTCATTTATTTAGCTTCGTGTCCAAGGCACAGGTCACAAACTTACGTTGACGTTAACGTAATATACACCTAAAATATAATTACGTCCTCAACGCCGCGAGCAACACTTATGACGAATATTGTCACCGCCTCTACTGAATACAGCATCACTGATCTGTGTAAAGAATTTGGGGTTACCACTCGTACAGCACGATACTACGAGGATATTGGCCTGCTAAGCCCATCAAGGCGCGGACAAACTCGGGTCTATAGCGCTACGGATCGCACTCGGCTGAGGTTGATCCTTAGAGGTAAGCGTCTTGGCTTATCCCTAGAGGATTCTCGACAAATAATAGATATGTATGAGCCAGGAAAAACCAACATAGACCAACTCAATAGCCTAATTGATGCCATTCGCCAGCAGCGCGATAAACTAAATCAACAACTGGATGACATTGGCAACCTTCTCAAAGATCTCAACAAAGCTGAGGCAAACTGCATTGAAGCGCTTAAAACTAATGGAGAAAAATAATCGATGAATACCCCCTACCCTAGTCTAAACTTTAATCTTGGTGAAGATATCGACATGCTTCGTGATAGTGTCTTCCAGTTCTGCAGCAAGGAGATTGCTCCCCGCGCAGCCGACATAGACAGCAGTAACGAATTTCCTATGGATCTGTGGCGCAAGCTTGGTGATATGGGGCTCTTGGGCATCACCGTGGATGAGCAATATGGTGGTACGGGCATGGGGTATCTTGCCCACAGTGTTGCTATGGAAGAAATTTCTCGTGCTTCAGCATCTGTTGGCTTGTCTTACGGTGCCCATTCCAATCTCTGTGTCAATCAATTGCACAAAAATGGTACCGAGGAGCAGAAGCATAAATACCTACCCAAGCTGTGTTCTGGGGAGCATGTTGGCGCCTTAGCCATGAGTGAGCCCAATGCGGGATCCGATGTAGTAGGCATGACGTTAAGAGCTGAAAAACAGGGCGACCACTACATACTCAATGGTAGCAAAATGTGGATCACCAATGGGCCAGACGCAGCTACCTATGTGATTTATGCCAAAACCAACATTACCGCAGGCTCTAAGGGCATCACTGCGTTTATTGTCGAGCGCAACTACCCGGGCTTCTCTCGCCAGCAAAAGCTAGACAAATTAGGTATGCGCGGATCAAATACCTGCGAACTTGTCTTTGAAAACTGTCAGGTTCCTGCTGAAAATATCCTCGGCGGTGAAGGCCGCGGCGTGGCGGTACTCATGTCAGGCCTAGACTACGAGCGCACAGTTCTCTCTGGCGGGCCCGTCGGCATAATGCAGGCCTGTCTAGACGTGGTACTTCCCTACATTCACGAACGTAAGCAATTCGATCAACCGATTGGCGAGTTTCAGTTGATGCAAGGCAAAATTGCCGATATGTACGCAGATTTAAATGCCTCTCGCGCCTATCTCTATGCGGTAGCCAGAGCCTGTGATCTTGGCCAAGACTCGCGCAAAGATGCTGCTGCAGTTATCTTATTTACCGCAGAGAAAGCCACACAGATGGCTCTCCAAGCCATTCAGGCACTTGGCGGCAATGGCTACACCAATGACTACCCAGNAGCGCGCTTACTGCGTGATGCCAAACTTTATGAAATTGGCGCAGGCACTTCTGAGGTNCGACGTATGCTGATTGGCCGAGAACTTTTCGCTGAGAGTGTTTAAGGAGCTCATATGTCGATAATTAACAGTAAAATAAATACTAAAAGCGCCGAATTTTCCAATAATGNGTCGGCTATGCAAGNCCANGTCGACGATCTAAAATCCACGTTAGCCCATNTTGCTCAGGGCGGCGGTGCTAAGTCCTGCGAACGCCACATTAGCCGGGGTAAATTATTACCACGNGAACGTGTTGAGGGGTTGCTTGACCCAGGTTCACCGTTCCTAGANTTGTCGGCATTGGCAGCCCATGATGTTTACGGCGAAGAGGTTCCTGCCGCTGGCATTATTACTGGTATTGGTCGCGTCAGTGGCCAAGAATGCATCATCGTCGCCAACGATGCGACGGTAAAAGGCGGAAGTTACTATCCTCTCACTGTAAAAAAACACCTGCGCGCCCAAACCATTGCCGCGGAGAACAACTTACCCTGCATTTACTTGGTCGACTCTGGTGGTGCCAATCTACCTAGGCAAGACGAAGTATTCCCCGATCGCGACCATTTTGGTCGTATCTTTTTTAATCAGGCCAACATGTCAGCTCGCAATATTCCGCAAATTGCGGCAGTCATGGGCTCCTGTACTGCCGGTGGAGCCTATGTTCCGGCCATGGCTGATGAGTCCATTATTGTTAAAGAACAGGGTACTATTTTTTTGGCCGGGCCACCCTTAGTCAAGGCTGCCACCGGTGAAGTCGTTACGGCTGAAGACCTTGGTGGTGGCGATGTGCATGCGCGTATTTCCGGGGTTGCCGATCATCTGGCCAACAATGATCATCACGCACTGGATCTTGCTCGCAAAGCAGTCGCNCGACTCAACCGAGTTAAACCCNTTAACAGTGATATAAAAGAAGCCATTGAACCAGTCTATGATGCCCAAGAAATCTACGGCATTGTGCCTGTAGATTCGCGTAAATCTTATGATGTTCGCGAGATTATTGCACGGACTGTGGATGGCTCTGATTTCGATGAATTCAAAGCATTGTATGGCACCACACTGGTGTGTGGATTTGCGCGTATCTTTGGTTATCCAGTGGGNATTGTCGCCAACAACGGCATTCTATTTGGTGAATCTGCGCAGAAAGGTGCGCACTTTATTGAGCTCTGCGCTCAACGCAAGATTCCATTGGTATTTTTACAAAATATCACCGGATTTATGGTTGGAAAGCAATCTGAGAATGATGGCATTGCAAAGCATGGCGCCAAGATGGTAACCGCCGTTGCTACAGCTAATGTTCCTAAATTTACGGTCCTGATTGGCGGCTCTTTTGGCGCTGGCAATTATGGCATGTGCGGCCGGGCNTATGATCCGCGCTTTATGTTCATGTGGCCCAATGCGCGCATTTCCGTTATGGGCGGCGAGCAAGCTGCCGGCGTTCTGGCGCAGGTGACCAGAGACAAATATGAGCGTGATGGTACCCAATGGAGTNCCGAGGACGAAGCCAGCTTCAAACAACCGATTATTGACAATTACGAGCATCAAGGTCACCCCTATTACGCCTCCGCACGACTTTGGGATGACGGTGTAATTGACCCTGCAGATACTCGTATGGTCTTGGGGCTGTCAATCTCGGCCAGTCACAATCGTGTTATTGAGGATACCAAATTTGGTGTCTTTAGAATGTAAATACAGGTAACACTTAAATTGAGAAATGATCATGGATAAAGTTATCACTCAAATTGATAGCCGCGGTATTGCTCGGGTCATCCTGAACAATCCTGACAAGCACAATGCTTTTGATGATCAGATGATCATCCAACTGACCGAGGCCTTTGAAGCCGTCGCGACTAACTCAGATGTGCGCATCATGCTGCTACAATCAGAGGGAAAAAGCTTCTCAGCCGGTGCGGACCTCGGATGGATGAAGCGCATGGCACGTTATTCGTATCAACAAAACTTAAGTGATGCCCATGCATTGGCTGCAATGCTTAAAGCCCTGCATCAAATGCCTATCCCCACCATTGCCAGAGTACAGGGTGCAGCCTTTGGCGGTGCGTTAGGACTCATCAGTTGTTGTGATATCGCTGTGGCCTCGTCTAAGGCAAGCTTTGCCCTTAGTGAAGTGAAAATTGGTTTAGTTCCCTCAACCATAAGCCCCTATGTCATTGCCGCCATTGGAGAACGCCATGCAAAGCGCTACTTTATGACGGCAGAACGCTTTGATGCCAATACTGCACTGCAAATAAGCCTAGTTCACGAAGCTGTTGAGGAACGATTCTTGGATGACAAAGTAGAACAACTCATCACCATGATACTCAGCAATGGGCCTGAAGCGGTCGTCGCTGCCAAACAGCTAGTCTTTGCTATCAGCGGCAAAGCCATCGACTCTAGCTTGATTGAACACACCTGTGAGGTGATTGCTAGTATTCGGGTAAGTGCTCAGGGACAGGAAGGTTTAAACGCCTTTTTAGACAAACGAAAGCCCCACTGGTTAAAGGACTAACGCTCACCATGTTTACTAAAATACTTATTGCTAATCGCGGTGAAATCGCCTGCCGAATCATTAAAACTGCTCGTCATATGGGCATTGCAACTGTAGCTGTTTACAGCGATGCAGACCGAGATGCCCTGCATGTGAAAATGGCTGATGAAGCCGTTTATATTGGGCCTGCACCCTCAAATGAATCCTACTTAGTTGTCGAAAAACTCATTCAGGCGGCTATCGAGACTGGCGCCCAAGCTGTGCATCCAGGCTATGGCTTTCTCTCTGAAAATGCTGAATTTTGTCGCCAATGTGCAGCGAATAACATTACCTTTATTGGCCCCCCAGTAGAGGCCATCTTAGCCATGGGCTCTAAGTCTGCGGCTAAAACCATCATGGCCAATGCTGATGTGCCACTGGTGCCTGGCTACCATGGTGATGACCAAAGCCCTGACTTACTAAAACATGAAGCGGACACAATGGGCTACCCGGTGCTGCTTAAAGCGGCGGCAGGAGGCGGTGGTAAAGGTATGCGTGCTGTTTACTCAGCAGCAGAGTTTGACTCGGCATTACATGCCGCCAAACGTGAAGCTTTGAATAGCTTTAATGACGACATAATGTTGGTAGAAAAGTATCTACTCAAACCGCGCCATGTAGAAATTCAAGTATTTTGTGACAGCCACCAAAATGCCGTTTATCTATTTGAGCGCGACTGTTCGGTGCAGCGTCGACATCAAAAAGTGATTGAAGAAGCGCCCGCCCCTGGTATGACCCCTGAATTACGTGAGAAAATGGGCGCGGCCGCGATAAAAGCAGCCCGTTCTATTCATTATGAGGGCGCAGGTACCGTCGAGTTCCTTTTAGATAGCCGTGGTGACTTCTTCTTTATGGAGATGAATACACGCCTCCAGGTTGAACATCCAGTCACTGAGATGATCAGTGGGCAAGATCTGGTCGCTTGGCAACTTATCGTTGCCGCTGGCGAGCCTCTGCCCTGCTCACAAGAGCAATTAAAAATTAATGGCCATGCGTTTGAAGCCCGCATTTATGCTGAAGATCCCGATAATGATTTTTTACCCGCTACCGGATGCCTAAGTCTGTTAACACCGCCAGCAGAAAGTAGCCACGTGCGAGTAGATACAGGCGTAGTGGAAGGTGATGAGGTCAGTATCTATTACGACCCCATGATTGCCAAACTCATTGTCTGGGATACCAATCGGACACGCGCCTTGGCACGCTTAACCGAGGCACTCAGCCGTTATCGCGTTGCGGGTGTGACCACTAATATTGGCTTTCTCTACAATCTGGCTACCAGCAGTGCCTTTAGAGCAGGAGATGTGGATACGGGATTTATTGAACACCACAGTGATGAGATATTTCGTCGGCGCGAGGAAGATATCGACTACGCTGCTCCGTTGGCCGCATCCGCTGCTCTGACGCTTCGCCAAGCGCACGCAATAGCAATAGCTCGGCAGTCAAATGAGACTAACTCGCCCTGGCATTTAAGTAATAGCTGGGGACGACCCAGACCCGCTCATCCATTGCAAATTCAGCAGAGCCAGCGCATCCTATGTGCAAACACCGAGACTGACCTGAGTCACTCGAGCATCGTCGCTACGGAATACGGCTTTGGCTTGTTTACGCCGCAGGGCTACTTTTCGTGTCGTGAATTGTTACCCGACTTGGGTGTAGATAATTTGGATACAAATAGCGGTAATCTTAAGGCCCCTATGCATGGAACACTCATTGGTCTCATGGTCGACATTGGTGTTGCGGTCAAAAAAGGTGATATCCTCTTGGTGATGGAGGCAATGAAAATGGAACATACCGTTTTAGCGCCAAGTGATGGCCTAGTCACTGAGTTTTATTTCAAAGCGGGAGCTCTTGTTGAGGGGGGCGCCGAGTTACTGTCTTTTGAGGGCCATGATCGATGAACACTCCAAAAAGTGTACGTATCGTTGAAGTGGGCCCTCGAGACGGCCTTCAAAACGAAAAGCATGCCGTCAGCACCCAGATCAAGATTCAACTCATCAGTCAGCTTGCTGATGCGGGACTAAAAAACATAGAAGCAGGCAGTTTTGTTAGCCCTAAATGGGTGCCGCAAATGGCGGGTAGTGACGAGGTTTTTAAACTTATTAACGCCGAGATTCAACCCGCTCATCCAGACGCCCTCTTTAGCGCCCTAACACCCAATGAATTTGGCGTGGATAGAGCGATAGAGTGTGGCCTTAAAGAAGTCGCTGTGTTCGCGGCAGCATCAGAGCAGTTTAGCCAAAAAAATATTAACTGCTCTATCCTAGAAAGTCTTGAACGTTTTATGCCGGTAATCACGAAGGCCCAAAGCGCCAATATTCGCGTGCGTGGCTATGTATCCTGTGTACTTGGATGTCCCTATGAGGGTCAAGTTAGCGCGACACTGGTCGCAAAGATTACTCAGCAACTCCTAGACATGGGATGCTATGAAGTCTCTCTGGGAGACACTATCGGTGTTGGAACCCCCGCGTCAACATCGATACTCTTGAACGAATTATTAGACAGCATTCCAACCGACAAGCTTGCCGTGCATATGCATGATACCTATGGTCAGGCCCTAGCCAACATCTTAATATCGTTGCAAATGGGGATTTCTGTCGTTGATAGCGCTGTGGCTGGACTGGGTGGTTGCCCCTATGCCAAGGGCGCATCAGGTAATGTTGCCAGCGAAGACCTCGTGTATATGCTCAANGGAATGGGTATTGAGCACGGTGTTGATATCGATAAATTATTGCTTGCTGGAAATACTATCTCTGCAGCGCTTAACCGTTCCAACGGCTCCAAATTTGCCAGTGCGAATCTGTCTATGGCGTAACAGCAGCCCCTTACCAAACCTACGCAGGCCTATTATACTCAGTAACGAATTAACCAAACTGAAGGGATTTNAATGCGTATTTTCACAAACTGTTCAGGTGTGTTGCTTTTGGGGGCAATAATAGCTATTTGCCCATTTAACGCTCAGGCTGCTGAATCAGCAAAATCCGAAGATAGTAAGACTGAAAAGGCTATTTTGGTTGCCGGCTCAGGCGTATACCAGCGCTCTATATCTACCTCAAACGCATTAGCTCAACAGTTTTTTGACCAAGGGTTACGTTATGCCTGGGGCTTTTACTTTCCAGAATCAATCGCCTCATATCAACAAGCTGCNATGCATGATCCTAAACACCCTATGATCTATTGGGGACTAGCCCATGCCATGGGGCCAAACCCAAATAGCCGTTATGGCGGAATGCCCGATGACCCAAAAGGCGAGGGTTTAAAAGCCATTAACAAAGCGTTAAGCTTAATTAGCAGCGCCTCTGCCCTAGAGCGCGACATGATCAATGCGCTGTATACCTTGTATGATCAAGACTCAATAGCGAACAACCACCAACGTGATCTTGCCTATATGCAGGCCGCTGAGGCTCTGCAAAAGAAATACCCCAATGATCCCGACATAGCCTCACTGTATGCCGCCTCGTTTATGAACATAGGCCGCTGGAATTATTGGAATCACGATGGCTCGCCAGTGGGTGATACCGGTAAGGTTGCAGCTGTTTTAGAAAGTACTCTGGACGCCCATCCAGATCACCCTGGCGCCAACCACCTTTATATTCATTTGATGGAGGCCTCTAGAGAGCCTGAACGCGCTCTAGCATCAGCTGATCGATTGGCCGCCACCATGCCAATGGCCGGACATATGGTGCACATGCCTTCACACATTTATGTTCGCGTTGGGCAATTTGAAAAAGCAGTAGCCAGTAATGTGCGCTCCCAAAAGGCGGATAAAGAGTTTTTAGAATTATGGGGTGATCGTCCCCTACCTAATCTCGGTACCTATCCACTATCCGCGAAAATTCATGCTCCGCATGCCATCGACTTCATCAAATATGCGGCATCGTTTCAAGGTGACTATGGCACGGCAATTGATGCCGCTAACAAGCTAGTCAATAATATTAAACTTGAAAATCGTCAAAAGGGAAGAAATCAGAAGGCTGTTTCTGGCGTGTGCTTGCTCAACAAGATGTTCGGCCGCTGGGACGCAATTTTGGATAGCCAACCCCTGGCATCAGGCACACCCTACCTCGATGGCATCTGGCACTATTGTCGGGGCGGTGCGCACATAGCTGAGGGTAACCTGAGTTCAGCACGCCGCGAACTTGGCGATATATGGCGAATAATCTCATTAAAAAATATTGATGATAGCCGCACTGGCCCAACACCAGTGTCATCTATACTGAGGTTAGCTGCGCTGGCACTTTCCGCTGAAATTAAGCAGGCCAGCGGTAATCTTGACTCTGCAATTGCTGACTATGAGGCCGCAATAGCTATAGAAGATAAAAATGGTTACATCGAGCCACCGGACTGGCCACAACCCATACGGCACTACCTCGGCGCAGCGTTGTTAGAGGCTGGTCGTGCCGCACAAGCTGAGACGGTCTATCGGCAAGACTTGGCGTGGCATAAAAACAACGGGTGGGCACTATTTGGCTTATGGCAAAGTCTGGCGGCGCAGGGTAAGTCGGGCGAGGCCAAGAAAGTCTTCAACGAGTTTGAGCATGCTTGGCGCAATGCCGACACGCAATTGGTGCGCTCGCGTATGTAAGGATTTGATCAATTAGCCTAACGAATTACGTTGTCCAAACCCAGAGACTCGTTACTTATTAGAGCAAAACTTTACTCACTAGTTAACAAAAAAGCCCGCTTGCGCGGGCTTTTTTGTAACAAAGGGCTTAGATACAATTACTTTGTTAACTCAATCACTGTCTTCAAGTGAGCTTCAATTTCAGCCGCGCTTCTTGTAGCATCCGGCGCTACAACTCCATTCACAAGCGCCTCACCTTCCAGTCCAAACATGTACCTAAGAGTGAGCTGCCCATCGGTAAGTGCATCTATATTTCCATTGCCGTCAATATCAGCAAGCTCACCTAGCATTGAAATACGACGCTCAATATCCGTTGATGATGTATAAGTCGCGTCCGCTCCTATGGTTCCCTTGATTAGAGGAACACCGTCCAAGCCAAACATACCTCGAAGAAGCATGAGTCCATCAGTTAGGGCGTCTTTCTTATCATTGCCATCTAAATCAATTGAAACACTGGAACCCTCTTTGACCTCCGCGGTCCAGAAATAACCAGTACGCCCAGCTCCACCTTGCTTGTCAGTCGCAGAGACACGATATTTATGAGATCTAGCAACCTCATAACTCGCCGGAGAGTCCAGAGTAACAACACCTGAGCTGCTAATAGATACACCAGAACCAGAAATAGTCCAATTCACTGGCTCATTAGCCGACATAGAGCCAAGCGCAGTGGTGCCCTCGTAGACCGTTCCTAAAAGACCACTGTAATCAAAGGTTGGCGCAGTAATATCAATGACCTCAACAATAAAGTCATAACCAATGCGGCCGGCGCCTCCCTGCTTATCGGTTGCAGTAACTCTGTATTGATGAGACTGAGCCTCTACATAATTTGCTGGAGAATCTAGGGTAATAGCGCCTTCACTACTAATAGATACACCAGAGCCAGAAATAGACCAAGTCACTGGCTCATTGGCCGAGACAGACCCAAGCGCTGTGCCACCATCATTAATAGAGGTCACCAGACCACTATAATCAAAGAGTGGAGCTGTAATATCATCAACAACAACAATCACTGGAATTCGCCGAAAATTTCCATAGGCGTCAGTTGCCGTTATCTCGAAGCTATAAGACGTCCTTACAAGATAGTCCGCTGGTGAGTCAAGGGTAACGGATCCAGAACTACTGATAGAGATACCAGATCCTGTAACAGACCATGTCACGCTTTCATCTGCACTAACATTCCCGAGCGCGGTCGCGCCATCAGCAACATTCAGGTTGAGATTGGCTACCGTTAACCCAGGAGGCGTAGTATCTTCGACAGTAATAACACGTGTCACTTGACTCGCGGCATTACCCGCAGCATCACNAACGTCATAGGTCACTGTATACGTCCCAGGCGTTGTGATGTCGACAGAACTAACGGTTACGATACTTGAAGTAATCGTGCCATCGATATTGTCCGTGGCTGTAGCACCTAGGTCAGAATATGCATTACCCCGTTCGACATCAACAGACGCACTACCAACGAGACTAATTACGGGAATGGTCGTGTCGCCGCCGATATTAATCGTCCGAGTAACCTGCGTTGCTGTATTGCCTGCAACATCTGCAACATTATAGGTTACCGTATAAGTGCCAACTGTATTGACATCAACATCACTAACCGTGGTGATGCTACTGGTGACGGTCCCATCTTTATTATCAGTAGCCGTAGCTCCGGCATCTGAATAGGCAGTCCCTAATTCTAAACTGACTACAGCATTTCCGACTAAACTAATCACGGGAGCCGTTGTATCGACAACCAATACAGATAAGGTGCCCGTAGTTGTTGCGTTACCCGAACCATCCGTGGCAGTAACTGTAAAACTATGCGACGTAGCAGACCCAGCGTTTGCAACCGAGCCTAAAGTCACCGCACCTGAGCTACTAATTGAAACGCCAGAACCCGTANTGGACCAAGTCACTGTTTCATTAGAAGACATCGAACCCAGCGCTGTATCGCCATCATTAACAGAGCTAACAATACTAGNGGTTATGGTTGGTGCCGTGGTATCCACAACCGATACCGATAAAGCACTCGTGCTTGCCACATTACCTACGCTATCAGTCGCCGTAATGGTAAAGCTGTGAGAGGCAGCAACTTGGTAATTCGCCGCGGAATCTAAGGTAACAACACCTGAGTTGCTAATCGACACTCCAGACCCTGAAATTGACCANGTCACTGNTTCATTGGCAGACACCGAACCNAGCGCTGTTACGCCATCATTAACCGCGCTAACAATACTTTTGGTTATCGTGGGTGAGGCATCCATAGAAACGCTGCCACTGCCGCTTGTTACCACCGTTCCTGAATTGCCGCGTGTATCATCATACGCAATACTATAAGTAATCGCTCCAGCCGTATCGACCGACTGGACAGTATAGGCCGCCGTCCATGTATCACCGGACGTGTTTGTGTAGGTCACTGAGGAGTCACTTACAGCTACACCCCCAGATTTAAAGGTGACTACCGGCGTTCTAATCATCTCATTGGCAGTCATTGTTAAGGTCACCACATTACCATCTCCAGCTACCGTATTGCTCGCATTACTAGAGGCAATGCTTACGGCGCTTAACGTTGGTGCGGTGGTATCTTTCACCGGAACCACCACTATCTTGTCAATTAAAATATCACCCGCAGCTACGCCTTGGACACCATNGATGGAGCTCTTTACAGCTCTAAATTTTAATTGCTCTATTGTTCCAGTCCAATTATTAGTGGCAGCCCCTGATTTCATATTGAAGTAGACCGTCTTGAATTCTGAATCTTCTGTCGTTTGATTAATTAGAAAGTCAGCAAACTTTGGACTACTACCGACCATAACCGCCATACTGTACTTGGTATTAAGGGAGTTATTTTTTAAGGTGACTGCTACAAGTTTACCGGCAGCGGTATTGATATTGGCTGAAGCTGAACTTGCAAAGAAAGGGAAATTTTTACCTGGACCGACAAATGTCAGCTTGGCGTATGTGCTTGCTGCATCAACGCTAACGCCGCCGCTACCTGTCCAACCCTGTTTAGA
>JGI24539J26755_10001216_pt1 | contig 11953 bp, 8 predicted proteins | sample NorSeaMetagenome_2_FD_26755 | JGI IMG/M metagenome (IMG submission 26755) | reverse complement strand
TTATTGTTCCAGATATTGTTGGTTTCGGTCGATCGGATAAGCCGACGAAGCGTTCAGATTATACTTTTGCTCGACATGTTGCATGGCTACGGCACTTTATTGAAGGACTGGATCTTAAGAATATTAATCTAATTGCTCAGGATTGGGGTGGACCAATTGCGTTACGAAATGTGGCTGATATGCCAGAACGATTCGCACGCATTTTGGTAACCAACACAGGTTTGGGAGATGGAGCTGGTATTCCAAAAGAAAGGACAACTGAGTTACGCAGACTTCTTGATGAGACGCCAGCTCTGCCCATTGAGGAGGTTACTAAGCGGGCCCTCGGTGCTAAAGATGGTCGACCGGGCTTTTTTTATTGGGTCAAGCACTGTGATGCTTATGAGGACTTTGATCCTGGNGCGGTAATGCGNTTTTGGCTAAATGAATGCTCTGATGAGGAATACANAGCTTATGCGGCCCCCTTCCCTNATGAATCCTACAAGCAGGGTGCGAGAGAGTTCCCTACACTAGTTCCAACAATCCCTGACAATCCNGCAATACCTGATAATCAGCGAGCATGGAAAGAACTTGAGAAGTTCGAAAAACCTTTTCTAACCGCATTTAGTGATTCACCTCTGCCCACAAGGGGCCCCTGTGCAACGTTTCTTGAGTTCAAGGTTTATAAAAATGAGAGTGCGATGATTGCAAGAATGCAGGAGAGTATTCCAGGAGCTCATGGTCAGAATCACTGCACTATTGCAGATTCAGGGCACTATCCTCAGGACGATGCTGGAGAGGAGTTAGCAAGAGTTGCGATTGATTTCTTTAAGACAACATAAAATCTAATGAGAAATTTGAAAGAAGAGTTTTGATATCAACAATGAATAAGGATTTACACTATGGAAGAACAAATAAGTAATCAACAAGCATTTTCTGAAAAAGTAGTCTGGATAACAGGCGCTTCAGGTGGTATCGGAGAAGAGATGGCGGTGGCATTTGCTGAAAGCGGATCAAAGGTTGTACTTTCTGCACGCAATGAACAGGAACTTGAGCGCGTTAGAGATAGATGTTTCGGCGCAGGCGCCAGTCATGAGAGCGTGCTTGTGCTGCCACTGGATGTGGTGAATTTAGAGGCTATGCCAGCTGCAGTAGATAGCGTTATGGAAAGTTATTCCAGAATAGATTTACTAATTAATAATGCAGGTGTTGGTGTCCGCGATTTCTGCACTGACGTTCGGTTAGATCTTTATCGTAGGGCTTTGGAGGTAAATCTTATTGGTCCTATAGCGCTGACAAAACAGGTGTTGCCCATTATGATTAAGCAAAAATCAGGTCATATTGCAGGAACGTCAAGTGTTGCTGGAAAAGTCGGGGTTCCTTTGAGAACAGCTTACTGCGCTGCCAAATTTGGTTTAATTGGCTTTCTTGATGCTCTTCGTGCAGAGGTGGCTTATCACGGTATTAAGGTTAGCACGATCATTCCAGGTCTTGTTAAAACAGGAGCAGTGGCCAATGCAATGACAGGAGATGGATCAGTAATTGGCGGTGAGGAGGGCGTGATGACTGAGGGAATGACTGCAGAAGAGGCAGCTAAGGCTATTTTACCGCAGCTGGCGTGCAAGGCAGATGAATTCGTTATTGGCGATTGCGACTCTGCAAAGATGGTTGAGCTAAAGCGTAAAGATCCGACAATGATATTTCGGGGTTTGGAACAGATGGCAGAGGGTTTATATAAGTAATTTTTGCGGTCGATAAATAAAAAGGTGCATAGTTAAATGGCAAAACGTCGGGTTCTTATTACATGTGCTGATCGTTATATGGGGCCAGCTATCCAAAATAAATTTCAACACCTCAATTATGAGGTGATTGCAGCGCCCTCGCCAATGACCTCTGAGAATCAGATTACAAAAGTAGTTGATGCTGCGGATCATATTGATGTTTTGGTTGCTAACTTTGCTTATTCGCCGATAACGGGGAAGTTAGAGCATCTTAGAAATGATGATTGGATGACGTTATTTGACGAGCTGGTGCATCCTTTGATGTATGCAGTTCGAGCCGTTGTTCCGCAAATGCTAGAAAGGGCGTCAGGTAAAATTATTGCAATTACCAGTGCAGCCCCTTTAAGGGGTATTCCCAATAACAGTGCTTACTGTGCGGCAAGAGGCGCCCAAAATAGTTTTATAAAAGCTGTTGGGCTTGAGTTGGCTCGTTCTAATATTCAGGTTAATGCTATTGCTCAGAACTACATTAACAATGATACCTACTATCCTGACGATCTTTTAAAAGATGAGAGGTTCATCAATCACCTCAATCGAAATGTCCCTACAAAAAAGATTGGATCGCCTGAGGAAACGGCCGAGTTAGCTGCCTATCTTGCTAGTGAGCAATGTAATCATATGGTTGGTCAAATTTTACCTCTTGCCGGTGGTTGGGCAACATAATTAAACATCAATCGGTTATCAATCCATAAACTATTGTTAATAGCCACAACCGCTTTACTTTTATACATTAGAAGCTAAGGGGTGGTTATAGTCTACTATATTTATTAATCAAGAAAGACAATATTTCCCCTAGGATTTTACTTACAAATAGAAGGGGTGATATATGTTTAAGAATTCAGGAAGAACCGGGGTAATTAATTCTGCCCTTTTAGGCTCTCTTCTCTTGATGCCAACCCAAGCTCTGACGCAGGGTGATAGGGTTATAGAGGAGATAATGGTTACTGCGACCAAGAGAGAGGAAAGATTGCAGGACATTCCTATGGCCGTCTCTGTACTAACTGAAGACGAGATCCAATCTCGAGGGATTGAAAATCCATACGATATTGCTAGAAGAACGGCGGGATTAGATTTTCAGTCTGCCAGTGGTTTAAATTCTCAATATATTATTCGAGGCGTATCTATGTCCTCGAGTCAGGGGACTAAAGTAGATAAAACTGTGATGGTTTATTTAGATGATATGCCGATCACAAGTTCTTTAAATGACGTCCAAGCACACCTAAATCTCTATGATATTGGCCGTATTGAGGTTCTGAAGGGGCCCCAAGGTACTCTTTTTGGTTCCGGAACATTAGCGGGTGTGGTCAGGATGATATCAAATCAACCTGATCCGACTAGCCTTGATTACTCCGTCAAATTGGAGGTGGGGTCAACCAAAGGCCAAATGCGTCAGAGAGTCGGCGGTATGGTGAATGTACCTCTCAGCGACACGATGGCACTACGAGTTGTGGGTTACAACAATTCTGAGGATGGCTATAATACAAATACCTATTTTGGTGACTCTCCTACTGACAATTACGAGGATTATGGTCTAAGAGCAAACCTAAGTTGGGAAATCAATGATCAGTTCAAAGCGAAGCTTGGTTATGTTTACCACGATCAGCAGCTTGACGATATGGGTCTACACGATCCAGAGCTTGGGCAATTCAAGCGCGACAGTTGGCTCATGGAAAGCTATCCGGCCGATGTTGAATATTACAATCTTACTCTTGAGTATGACCTAGGTTTTGCAACGCTAATGTCCTCATCTAACTACTTAGATTCGTTTAGCATGCAAAATAATAATTTGGCGAACATTGGCCTAGCAATGGTTGATATCGGCATTGCATTCGGAAACGCCGAAATTGCTAAGGTGCAAGAAATTAGACTGACATCCAGTAGCGACTCCAGATTGCAATGGGTTGCGGGATATTTCCGCGCAGATCGCGAGAACGACTACAAACAAGTTCTACATACCTCTGACGCTTGGGTTGAATCTAGAGGCGGCAGCATCGCTGGGCTTGCGAATGAGCCTGGTTATGCAGATAACGCATTTATTTACGGTAGCTATAGAACAAATAACACGATTGAAAGCGCGCTATTTGCAGAGATCTCATATGATATTACTGATTCTCTGAAGGGAACCATTGGTATTCGAAGAGGGACATTTGAACAGGATGACGAGCGATTTGCCGGTGGTAACTGCTGCTGGACATCGCCAGGAAACTTCCTGTTTGGTGTAGTGTTTGGTCAGAATGCTCCTCTGGTTGGCTGGACTCCGACCCCGTACAGTAATGTTCTTTTTGGCACGGGTAAGGTAGATGCTGATACAAGCAAGCTCGCATTAGCGTGGCAGGCGACTGACGATACAAACTTCTATGCAACAGTTTCTGAAGGTTGGAGAGCGCCAAAGTATAACGGTGAGGCAGTGGAGGGTGCGGTTAGTCCAGTTGATCCAACAGATATCGTTATTAATCTCTTGTCTGAGCCTGATAGTCTCTGGAATTACGAGGTAGGAGTGAAATCCACCTGGCTCGACGGAAGTCTTACAACGAATGTGGCGCTCTATCAGATTGATTGGGAGCAAATTCAACGACAGGCCACTCGCAGATCTGATTCCGCAGGGTTCGTTGCAAATGGTGGTGATGCCGATATTAAGGGTCTTGAGTTTGAGCTGTTTGGCGCTGTGAATGATGGGCTTAACATTGGTTTCAATGCTACTTTTCAGGATGCCGAGATTGCTAATGCGACAGAGGATCAGCAGGCAGCCACAGGCTCGAGTATAGGGGCTAGGTTGGTTTCACCCAAGTTCAAAGCAGCACTTTTTGTTGAGAAATACGTCAACATGGCTGGGAAAGAGCTGATCCTTAGAGGTGATGTACAGCACATTGGTTCTGCGCCAAATGGTATGCCTAACACTGTTGGCCGAGTAGGCGTCCCGAGTTCCGCATTTGAGATGATTGATTCGTATCAAAATATGAACGCGAGTGTGGCTTGGAAGATGGGCGATTGGGATGTTCAGCTCTATGGAGAGAATATTGCTGATAATGATGACTACACTTTCATCTTGCCTGAATTTTCTATCCCAGGAAGGCATGGTACTTTGAGACCAAGAACTTTTGGAATCAGAGTCTCTACTTCTAGGTAGTAGTTTCCCCCCGAGATATGGGAGTCCGTTGAAAGATGGGTTCCCTTATTTTTTGAAAATTCAGAAGTATTCAATCTCGATATGCTGAATCACTGGTCAACAGCTATTATCATGTTCTGAACCATCGTCGGTTCAAATATTAAGTATCCCGATCTTGATCTTAGGATGGTATTTAGTCATTATCTGTGGTCTTAGCTGAAAATTACTGAGTTATAAGCAACTTCAAAAACTTCGTTTTCCGCATGGACAACTTTTCTAAGGAGGTCACCGATTGCATGGATATCAGACAACTAAGACATTTTGTTGCTCTAGTGGAAACGGGAACCGCTCATGCCGCAGCAGATGACCAACATATCTCACAGCCTGGTTTAAGCAGTAGTATTAAACGATTAGAGAATCAGTTAGGCGTTTCTCTTTTTGTGCGACGAGGACGAGGCCTTGTCCTAAATGCCAAAGGGAAAGACTTTTATCCTCATGCCAAGCGGACATTGGAGTATTTGCGCCTCGCTCAGGCAGAGCTAAAGGCTAACGACGCCTTCATCCGAATTGGGGTGAGCGATATACGTTCAAGTGACTTCATTGGAGAGTTGACTACCAAGGTTAACGAAAATTATCCGACTGTCTCCCTCGAGTTTTGTGAATCTCACTATGAGGACATTTTCTGCGACTTAGAGGATGGGGTTGTTGATATAGCTTTTGTTTCTATGCCTGTTAATGGAGCAGTACCTCAATCATTAATCTCTCAATTAATCACTCGGAGCGATTTTAGTACTTTTTGTGCCATTGATCATCCCCTAGGAAAGCTAAATCGATCACTTAATGCCAGAGACCTGCAGTCTTATCCTTGGATGTTTAATAGCAACGCTCCAGCAATTACGCCGCATTATCCCCGTCTGAAAGAGAGTCCCGGTTTAACTAGGAAGAAGTTGAAAGTGGTAACTATTGACTCGTTGCACATGGGTAAGGAGCTTGTCATTAATTCGGACTGCTTGTGCCACTGTCCTGACCTTGCAATGGCCATAGAATTGGCGAAAGGTAAAGTCATGAAACTGGATGTGCCATCAACACCAACCAGCGTTGATATTGTGGGCGTGAGACATCTCGAGATCAAATCTCCCTTGCTAGACCATGTATTCTCCTTAGGAGCCAAGTGTTTTAGTTAGTATTTTAAAAATTATAAACAGGCTACTACCGATTTTTTTTGATTTTTTTGTGTAATCCATGCTGGGTTTTAATTAAATATGTCAAATTTGCAAGTACTAGCAGATTCTTTTTATGACGCTTTTTATTCAAATAGTTGGCGCAACAGTTCAACTTCTCTGCTTGGTTTATCTATTCAAGATTCCTATTGGATTCAAAATATTGTCTGTCAGAAAAGAGTCGAGGCAGGAGAGGACGTTATTGGATATAAAGTTGGTTGCACAAGCATCGCTATTCGTGATCAATTTGGAATTGAGGAGCCTATTTCTGGGCGACTCTTCTCACCTCACATTTATAGTGAAGGTACTCAAATCAATCGACAACGCTATGCGAATTGTGCGATAGAGCCAGAGATTGTTTTGACTATTGGTTCTGATCTTTTCGGGCAAAATCTGCCTGATGAGACACTGATTAAGGCTATTGAATGCGTCAGTCCTGGCATTGAGCTTCATAATTACACGTTCTGGCATGATCCCCCATGCCTGCAGGAGCTTATCTGTTCTGGAGGCATTCACGCAGGCCTAATTGTGGGTGACAAAAAGGTATCACCGCGTGATTTGAGTTTTAAAAATGATATTTTTTCTGTATATCAGGATGATAAATTGATTGCATCTGCACCTGCTTTGGAAATTATGGGAGGGCCTCTCAACTCATTACGTTGGTTGGTAAATTCTCTTTCGTCCTTTGGAGAGATTTTAAAAGAAGGATCTTTGGTAATTCCGGGCTCTCCAACCGAACTGATCAGCGTGAATCATGACTGTGATATAAAAGTCGTTATACAAAATGTGGGTCGGGTATCAGCGACATTTATATCTTAGACAGCCTTAGCTCTGCGTGCATGCGCCAAACCATCTCTTCACTGCAATGGTTAGAATAGAGAATGATGCTGACCACCATCGATGACAATATTTTGTCCCACAATATAGCGAGCTAGGGGACTGCATAAGAGGGCGGCCATTGGAGCCATATCATCAGCAATTGCAGCGAATCCAGCTGGAATTTTGTTATGTGTATTAAAGTGCTCGGCAATAACATCATTATCCATTTCAAGACCAAATGCTTTTGCATAGTGCACAGCATTCTCTTCAGATCCCTCTGTAGCAAACATTCCCGGTAAGATATTATTAATATTTACACCGAACTGTGCTATTTCTCTGGATACACTTGCCGTGTAATTGACCAGAGCTGATCGCGCTGGGCCTGACATCAAGCGCCAAATCATGGGATTTTTTGCAGAGAACGTCGCTATATTTAAAATTCTTCCCCATCCCTTTTCTTTCATTGAGGGAATATAATGCCGCATGATTTCAATTGGTCCAAGCAGTGCAGTCTCGATCGACTCCCTCCACATTTCAGGTGTAACTGTCAGAAAGTCTCCATTTGGATCGGGTGGTTTAATGGTGATGGCCAAAATGTCTGGGTCAGGGCATGCTGCAAACAATGTCTCCCGACCCTCTTCGGTAGATGAATCAGCAATAATTGGAGTGACCATATTCCCATATTTTTCTGTGATTTCTTTGGCTGCATTTAGGAGTCTTTCTTCACGGCGAGCAGATATGTATAACTCAACACCAGCTTCAGCTAAACGCTCCGCTGTTGCTCTGCCCATTCCTGCGCTACCTCCAGCCATTAATGCTTTTTTTCCAGCAATTTTTAAATCCACAGTATTCTTCCTTTTGTATTTTGATTTCAGACTCTCGATTTTCTCGAGATGACTAATTTAAATTATTTTGGTCAATTGTTGTTGAATCTCATCGGCAACACGCCACAATCGATCTTGTCCCCACAGGGCAAGTATTTGTGCTCCGTTTGAATCCAATAGTCTGAAGCTTGGCGTGCCCCATATACCAGCATCCAAAAGAGCTAAACGATTTCTCTCTAGCATTTTTTCACCTCGTGGATCACCAATTCTCTTTTTTGCCTCCTGCCAGCTTAAGCCCGCATTCTCAACGACTTTCCTAAGACCTCGATTATTATTTGTATTAATACCTTTTACAAAAGCACATTGGTAAAAAGCACGTATGAGTTCTAAATGCTTTCCCTGTGTCTCAGCCCAGGGAATTAATGAGCAACAGCGTCTTACAGGTTCACCAACAGGGTCATATATCTTCCCAAAAGGTATTCCAGCCGCGCGAGCCTCTCGCCCTGTGTCCCAGAAAATGTACTGCCCTTTTATTGTAGTAGTGGGAACTCCTCTCATGACCATTGGAAGAACAAGACGCACCGATAAGTTAACTCCTGTCTCCTCGGCTAAAGCAACTGCCCGATCAAAGGCAATTGCGCTGTAAGGACTTCGTAGTGTTGGAAATATTTCCAAGGTAAGGGATCCCGAATCTTTCAATGGACCTGATAGGATCTCTGGTCTTGGCGCAATAAGTTCGGTACTGGGAAATCGATCTGCGCCCAGCGAAGATAGACGTTTCTCAAGATGATATAGCCTATCAACACCCCAGTACCATTCACCTGCATAGTAAAGCATCGCGCCAGAGTAGTGCTTCAGCTCTGCTCGTCGGGCATCACCCCTAGCTACTACCTCTGAAGCCTCTTTGCTGGATGCGGAGCCAAATTTTTTAGAGAGTTCTAACAATTCCTCTTTATTATCCGACCACATCGCATGACTGACCTCTGCCACATAAGAGGTAAAGCTTTGATCATCCTGGGCGGCGAGTATGGATTGTGCAATGTTTATAACATCCTGTNTGGGAGCCTCTTTACGATCTTCAAAGGACAGCCCGTATTTGTCCGCAACCATATATGCGTCGTATCGCGCTAAATTCATCAATAATTCAAATTCTGGCGCATTATCTCCAGGCGGCTTACTTACAAGATAACAAGTAAGCTTGACATTATAGCGTGCGGAGAAAGTCTCAAGGATTTGAGCAGTGAGATGGCTGTATGGATCATCAACGAAATGGAAATACTCTACGTGATGTGGAAGTTTTTGATTAACCCTTTTTTTTTCTTGTTCGATTCGTCTTTTATCCGTGCCTGAAAAGCTCACCCAATTGGTCAGTATTTGAGATGCTATCCAACGCTTGTGCGCTGGAGGGTCCATAGTAGAGGGCCCTCCTTGCTCTTTAAACTCTGTCATATGTGCTGTCTCCGTTCCCAGTCCAAAAGAGATATCTCAAGCTCTTATTCGCTTAACAGCTCCCAAGTTTGCGTGAAATTTTTAAGAGCGTCATTAACTCGCGCTGCTATACCGTCTTTATTTTTGTCATCCTTAATACTCAGATTTACCTTTATCCCTAATTTCTTATCATCGATTACATCTATGATAAATGAGATATCTGAGCACGAGGATGTCAGTGCGTTATTAAATGCATCTTCAATAGCTCTCTTTCTAAGATTAGGTTTGAATATTTTCCCAACTGCGGTAACTGGAAGTACATCACAAATAATTACCTCGACTGGCGCTGCAGCTCTTTCACTTACGTTTTGACGAGCAAATTCTCTTAATTCATCAGTGTCGGCTTCCATACCAGCGATAAGTTGCACATATGCAACTGGCACCTCACCAGCATGGGCATCAGGTCTGCCCACAGCTGCGGCGATTTCCACAGCGGGATGACTGGCCAATGCATCTTCTGTCACTAACGGATCAATGTTGTGGCCACCGCGAATAATGAGGTCTTTCGATCGCCCCACTAACCATAAATAACCCTCTTCATCGATGCGTCCCATATCTCCACTATTGAACCACTCGCCACTCCAAACTCCCAAGTTAGCATCTTCTTGTTTGTAACCAGGGAACGTACTTATGCCACTGTGAAAGATAATCCCAACTTCGTTTACCCCGCATTCGTTGGTTATTTTTCCTGTGCTATCAATTTCGGCAATTTTTATACCATGGTACGGCAAACGCATCCCCACGGATCCCACTTTGCGATCTCCGTAGACGTAGTGGGTAGAAGCAGCAGCGATTGTCTCCGTCATCCCATACCCTTCCATAATATCGGCTCCAGTATTGCGCGCAAAATTATCAATCAAGCTAACCGGCATTGGGGCAGCACCGCACCCGCAATTGATGAGACTTGAGGTATCAATGTCTGCCATAGGTTGATCAAGTAATGTTGCATAAATTGTTGGTACTGCTGCAAAGAATGTTACTTTATATTTTTCGACTAAATGCCAAAAATCGTGAATTAATTGAGGATTTCTAAAACCATTAGGACCGGCTAGAACGACTTGTCCCGCACCAACAATGGCATTTAGACTCGTAACAAAGACTGCATTTACATGAAATAGTGGGAGGGTGCATAGGATGATATCGCAATCGGCAAATTCATTTTTCTCTGTACCTCTCGGCCCAGTTATCTGCATTTGACATACGTTGAGGACTTGCCTTCGGTGAGTGTGCTGCGCCAACTTTGGCGCGCCTGTGGTTCCTCCGGTATGGAAGTAGGAGGCTATCTCAGTACCTGAAATTGGTCGATCAAAGATTAATCTGTCTGATGGCTGTGCTCGAGTGGCTTGATCCCAACTGCTGGAGTAATCATCTTGAGAATCGCCGATGACGATAATCTGCTGAATATCAGAAGCAATAGACTTAGCTTTCATTGCTTTATTCCATAAATCCTCTCCACCTGGTTGGCTTGGAGCCAGGGTGACGAGAATTTTTGCATTGGCAGATTTAGCAATGCTAGCAATATGCTCAACCTCTAAGTATGGATTAATCGGAGCCGCAATTCCGGCAAGTTGCGCTCCCCATAAGCCAAAAAGAAATTGTGGGACATTAGGAAGAAGAAAAATTACTGATTGATCAGACTGCAATCCGAGGGAGTGAAACATGTTTGCCGCTCGATAGACTTCTTCTTGATACTCTTTATATGTCCAATTGATAGGGATATCTGACACGCTGCCATTTGGCAAGAAGCTAATTGCAGTCGCTTGAGGGAATGCTTGGCTGGCTATCATCAATGCTTCGTTGGGCGATTGACATGGAAAACGCTCATCTGCATCTATTTGCTCGATTTTTTCAATGTCTTTGATATCGCGAATCGTCTTTGGATCACTACTAAAGCGCTTTATAAATTTACTACGAAGTAAAGTTCGATCCATTATTCTATCTTGCGGTTCTGAGGTATTTATCATAATTATTGTTTGTCTTTTGATTTGTCTTTGGAGTTTATGGAGTTAGCAAACATACAAATTCTAGTTGCTAATCAGATGTTTTATTGAACTTCCTTGTGCAATCAGAAGCGAAATCTTTGAGTCAGTCCATTAGCATTTGACTATGGAATGATAATAGACAGTTATTTAATGAGGTAAATATGTCTAAAGATTAAAGAAGCTTGCCTGACTATTAGCCAGTTTTAGCCTGACGATCCATAATGGCTTTATAGCCCTGCTTGTTGGCAGTTATGACAGTCTCCATATCCGGCGCTTTAAAGCTGATATCCCCCAGAGTCGTTAAAGCAGTATGGGCAACATCATGACTATCGATGTCTGCTATATCATTCATCCATCGTCTTACGTTGGGAAGTTGTTCAAAATCAAATAGGTTGGTGAATTGGGGTCTCAGTTGTCCTATTTCGACATAAGCTGCTAGGTCAGCAATAGACAGGCTATCACCAGCAATAAATCGCGATTTATCAAGCCAGCTTTTTTCAAGTGAATTCAGTGAGCGAGTGAACATTTTTTGGGCGCTGTCCAAAAAGGTTGCTGGGAATGTAAGATCTTTACGAACATTGGGAGCAAAAAATGCAAGAGAGGCATCTCTTATACCTCGGTGATGCGAATGCAGGTACCAATCTATTTTAGTGCACTCGGCTGGGTCTGCTGGATAGAGGTCATGCCAGCTATTTTTGCGGCAAAGATACACCAAAATAGCATGGGCTTCAGCCATGGCTATGCCTGTTTCACT
>JGI24539J26755_10001213_pt1 | contig 11965 bp, 8 predicted proteins | sample NorSeaMetagenome_2_FD_26755 | JGI IMG/M metagenome (IMG submission 26755) | reverse complement strand
AGCGACAACTCATTTAATTACCCGTATTTTAAACTTGAAACAACTGTTTGGAATATTAAATATGTAAACCTTTGGGCACAACTAAGTCATATTGGTTTTCAAAATGCAGCGGATAGAAACTGGACGCAAAAGTACATAGCAGTTCATTATTTAAGTTGGAATGCGACTAAACGATTAAACATAAGCTTATACGAATCTGTTTCTTGGTTAAAAGCAGACAAAGGATTTGATTGGCAGTACATGAATCCTGTTATATTTATGCGGCCCGTAGAGTGGCAAAACGGATCAGCTGATAATATGTTATTGGGTGCGAATGTTAAGTTTAAAGTCAGTAATAATGTCTCTATATATGGTCAGGCAGTATTAGATGATTTAAAATTTTCTGAACTTAAAAAAGCAAATGGTTATTGGGGGAATAAATACGGAGGTCAAATTGGAGTGAAAGCTTACAATTTATTTAAAGTATATGGTTTGAGCGCTCAGGCTGAATACAATGTAGTAAGACCATTTACGTACACGCACTTTGATAGCGCAAATGCACATACGCATATGAATGAACCTTTAGCTCATCCGCTTGGAGCAAATTTTCAAGAAGCAATTGGAATTGTTCGTTACAAATACAAACGACATAAATTCACANTAAAAGTTGTTTGGTCTGAAANAGGAAGAGACACTTCAAATGTAAATCATGGAGGAAATGTCTTTTACAGCTACAACACAAATCGTGTAGACATTAATGGAGATGAAGGGTTAACAGGTTATGGAATAGCACAAGGAGACCTCAACAAATTAAATTACTTGGATGCCCGCTATGGATTTATGGTTAATCCGCGCGCACGGTTATATTTTGAAATAGGATTAAAAGACAGAAGCTTATCCAAACATTATGGAAGCGATAGTCAAAATAGATTTGTTTACTTTGGTTTAAGAACAACACTTAACAACACTTACAATGACCACTTTTGATCCCGTAAAAATTCTTTCAGGACTTATTGACATAAAATCTTTAAGTAAAGAAGAGGAACCAGCAGCAGCGTACATAGAAAATATTCTCACGGAGCATGAAGTACAATTCATAAGAGATAAAAATAATGTTTGGGCAAAAAATAAACATTTTCAAGAAGGAAAATATACCGTTTTATTAAACTCCCATCTTGATACTGTAAAGCCTAATAAAGGCTATGCTAAAGATCCATACAAATCTATTATTGAAGACGGCAAACTATTTGGACTAGGAAGCAATGATGCTGGAGGAGCGTTAATTACATTACTGGGTACTTTTCTTCATTTTTTCGGAAAAGAGAATCTTCCTTTTAACTTAATATTCGCAGCTTCAGCGGAAGAAGAAATCAGTGGTAAAAACGGAATGGAGTATCTGTTTCCTAAACTACCTAAAATAGATTTTGGAGTTGTTGGGGAGCCTACTTTACTAAATGTTTCAATTTCAGAAAGAGGACTTATGGTGCTCGATTGTAAAGCAATTGGTAAATCAGGGCATGCCGCACGTAAAGAAGGCGTAAATGCCATTAGTAAAGCAATTAAAGACATCAATTGGTTCAACACTTACGAATTCCCTAAGCATTCACCTGAAACTGGAGGGATTGGTATGAGTGTCACCGTAATTAATGCGGGTAGTCAACACAATGTTGTCCCTGCAGAATGTGACTTCGTAGTAGATGTTCGTGTAAACGACAAGTACACGAATCAAGAAGTTTTAGATCTTATCAAATCGAATGTCAATTGTGAAGTAACTCCACGTTCGACTCGTTTAAATTCAAGTGGCGTTAAGGAAAGTCATCCTATTCGAACGGTAGCGCAAAACTTAAACATTAATACTTACGGATCTCCTACACTTTCAGATCAAGCTTTAATGCCTTGTGAAAGTATAAAAATGGGTCCCGGTGATTCTGCTAGATCACATACAGCAGATGAATTTATTTTTGTGGATGAATTAAATATGGCAATTCCCAAATACATAGCCGTATTAACAAATCTTGGAGAGGTATTAAATAAACCTTAAAACCCTACAATTGTTAATGCTGAAATCCAATTAGAACTTTCATCAAAAGCATAAATTGTATTTCCAATCTTCACAGGATAAACACAATCGTTAATCAAAGTGGTTCTAATCTGTCGAACTGAATTAGTTGCTATATCATCTGAAGCTACATTTACAACCTCTGAAAAATACGATTGATAAGAATTGTAAAATTCAGAAATAAAACCCAGATAATAGCCATTAATAATAAAACTTCGCCCAATTAAATCATAAGAGTATGACGAATAATTGAAAGAAGGCATTGTAGTGTGACTTACATCGCTAACAAAACTAAAACTATTTGTGTACTTCTCAACTTTAACGTAACTACTTGAAATACTTGAAACGATAAAGTTAGTACCATCATGTATAATACTTGAATAATACACGTAACTCGGAGCTGATTTTACTTTACTCCAATTGGTCCCATCAGATGATCTATAAATCCCGTTTGAAGCTGCAAAATAATATAGATTAGATACTTTGATTATCTGACTTGTAACACTTCCAATATAAGTTCCTGATCCCAGTGAAGTAGTAGATGTTGTACCTGAATACAGATATCCATATTCGTCACTTACGTAAAATTTATCGTCAATTGTAAATAAAGAAATTACATCTCGAAAATTAGGAAGACTGAAAGTTCGTGAAATATCCCAACCATCATAAGCAATTGCTAAAATATGAAGTTCAGTTTGTGACGCAACTATAAGTGTGCCATTAATAGACACGACATCTCTAATCGTTGCAGCATTATTTAAGTCAATTATTCCAATACTAGTAAACGTTTTAGTAGAAGGGTTAAATTTATAAACTTCAAAATCACCGTAAGTCCCATACTGTTGATCTTCTTCAACATAGTATAATTCTCCATTATGTTCAAAAGGAATAACATCTCTAGTGCTATCTTCTAATGAAATTATGTCAACAGTTACATCAACTACAACTTCATCTGCTTGTGCAACAGCATCCTCTAAAAAGTCTTTTTCACAACTGTAAAAACTTAATATTAAGACACTAAATAAAAAAATATTTTTTACCATGCTAGGTATCCTATTTTAAAGTAAACATTAAATAAAGGGCTCAATGTTGAATACATATCTGAAGGCAAAACAGAATCCAACAACAAAATATTTCCAATAAATCCAAAATCAGTTGAATATAAAGGAATACTTGATCTTAGTCCATAATCAACGGTAACAAAACCTAATTGAATTTTTTGAGCCCCAAACTCTAACCCACCTGTTAAATAGGAAGACCCTCCTACCTCGTCATTTTTATAAAATGTTTTGTACTGAGGTGTTCCAATCACTAAACTTGTATAGGTTCCTATTGGAGCAATTTTTCCTTTTTTCTTGTAGGAATAAAATCGCAGTTTAAAGTTGATGTCAAATCCTGATATATAGTACTTTGGTTCTTCATTCTCTATAGCAGTTTGAGTAACTGAATTCGTGAAAAACAAAAAACTACCTTCTTGCACAGTCCCAACTGTTCCCTTAGCTACCTGATCGACACCTCTTGAAAAATGCTTCAACCCAACATCTCCAATAAATGAAAAATTCTTGGCTAACGCAATCTCATAACTCGGTCTTAAATTAAACGAACTTAAAGACTTTGGTTCATAAATTGGTTGGTAACTGACTTCAACTCCAAAATTGTGATGGTTTCCTAAGTATCCGCCAGACTGGGCTAAAGAGAACTGACAAAAAATAATCAATATAAATAACTGCACCAATCTCTTATTCATCAATAAAATTTTTCGCTAAATTGCCAAAAATAATCGGTTAACTGAAGGCTTTTGTCATAATAAAATTTACTTTTGCTCCAGTTATTATCGATTACTATGAAACAACTCCTCCCTCTTTTCATTTTTTCTAGTCTAATCTCTCTTAGTCAAGTTGATTTTAATAATTATAAACCTTTAAAATGCCAAGGTAAATTGCCTAAGGTATTTACGGTTTCATTAGAAGAACAAGTGAAAAGTCATCAAGAATCAATTCTCGAGGAAGGCGACAAGTTTAGTAAAAAAAGGGATAAGAAGAAATTTGCCTTAGCAGCCAGTTACAATTTACTTGAAATGGTTTTAAATGGCCAAGTTCTTTTTGGGGATGAACTTTCTGAGTATGTTAATGAGGTTGCGGAAAATGTTTTAGTAAGTTTTGATTTTAGCAAAAAATCAGAATTAGAATTTTTTGTTGTTAAGTCTCCATATGTGAACGCATTTACAACTGATGAAGGTAAGATATTTGTTTCTGTAGGGCTTTTAGCTCAATTAGAAACAGAAGCTCAATTAGCATACATTTTATGTCATGAAATGGCCCACTTTCAAAGAGACCATGTTTTAAGTGGATACCTTTTTAATAAAAAAGTAAATAAAAAGTCTTCCTCAAGATATTCAAGTGATGATGCTTTACTTAAAAAATCAGCATACAGTCAAGATAAAGAACTAGAGGCAGATTCGATAGGATACGAGATCTTCTCAAAATCACCTTATGGGGCAAGTAGCTTATTAGGTGTTTTCGATGTATTACAATTTGCTCATTTACCAATTGACGATATTAAATTTAACCCGTCAATTTTTGAAAACGAAAATTATAAGATTCAAAAAAGACATTTAATTGATACTGTAAACGCAATTGAAATATTGGAAAACAAAGAACTTTCAACTCACCCTAGTTCTGAAAAAAGGGCAGAAAGAATTGAAGGACAATTAGAACAAAAACCTAAAAAAGGAAAGCACTTTATTTTAGGAGAAAAAACATTCAAAAACAAAAGAAACATAGCTCGTTTTGAACTTTCTCAAATATTACTTGATAAAAGAATGTATCAAGCGTTATTATATAACAACTATGTTCTTTCTAAGGATTTTAAAAACAGCTTTTTTCTAAGTTTAACAAATTCGAAAGCGCTCTATTTTTTAACGAAATATAAAACACGAAACCTATATGATGTTATCGCTGACTCTGACTATATTCAAGGTGAGTCTCAATCATTATATAATATGGTTGAGCACATGGGCCGTCAAGAATTTGGTTTGCTATCTGTTAATTACATCTGGGAAAACCACAAAAAATATCCTAATAATGATAAACTAAAGGAATTAGCTGCTACAATTCTTAGGGAAGTAATCATTGAAAACGACATTAAAAAAGACTTATTTATTCAAGAATCAAGAAAATCCTACGAAAAGTCCTTAATGGATTCTGATAAAAAAGCAAAGAAGGAAGCTGAATCAACTAACGATTCAGAAGAGGAATATGACGACTCTTATACAAGAAGTAGTAAATACAAAAAAATTAAAAAGAAAATTAAAGAAACCGAGTCTGGCAAAATAGTTAATGGATCTTTAGAAGTTGTTGAAGACAATGAGATCTATTTTATATTCGGAAGTTTATTTAAAGAAGAATCCTTTTCTGAAATGTTTGATGAAGCATATACTTACAAAGAATTTAGAGATAAAAAAGAGGAAGAAATGGATGAATTAAGAGATAATCCAAAAGCGTACAAAAAGTGGAGAAAAAATGGGGGACTTTTGGAAGGTGAACGCAATGATTCACGATGGAACGATTCTGAAGAAGAAGCTCTAGGGTTAAACTCTATCATTTTTGTGGATCCTTTACACATCATTTTAGATGACAGAAAAAAAGAGACTTTAAGAATTGAAAGTTCTACAATCAAACAAAAAGAGTTATCTGAAACGATAATAAATTGCGGGAATTTATTGGACTTAGATATAAAAATGCTTGATACTAAGGATTTAAAAAGTGGAGAATCTGATAAATTTAACCATGTGATCGCCTTAAACAAAATGATCAAAGAAATCAACATTCACAATGAACTTGATAGTATCGTTTTAAGTGACTTATCTTATTTAAAGGGGATCACCGAAAGATACGGAACTTCGAAAGTAGCATGGAATGTAATGTTGTCTTACACTGAACAAGATAAAACAAATATGGGGTTAGTAATTGGTTTAGGAGTCTATGTTTTTCCAACCATTCCATTCTTAATATATGATATGGTAACGCCAGATAAATCAACATTTAATTTCTTTTTCGTTTTCGATATCGAAACAGGTGAAATGATTTACAACAAAAAATCTAAAATCATCGGTAACTTCCCTGTAAGTGTTATCAAACAAAACATCTATCACAATCTTTCTCAATTAAAAAAAGAAAAGAAGTAAGGTTTAATAATTCAAGCCCTTTCCTTTTTTCAACCCTTTTTAGAAGGCATAAAATGCCATTTATAAACCAATTGAAGATGTAAATTGATTTAACGCTTACTACTTTTAAAACCATTCACCGGAAACTGGGGGGGGTAAGCATGAATGTCACCGTAATTAATGCGGGTAGGTAGCACAATGTTGTCCCTGCGGAATGTGATTTGTTGTAGATGTTCGAGTTAACGACAAGTACAGCAATAATGATGTTTTAGATATTATTAAATCAAATGTTTCTTGTGAAGTAACAGCTCGATCAACAAGACTAAACTCAAGTGGGGTGAATGAAACTAATCCTATTAAACAGGTTGCAATAAATTTAAACATCAATACCTACAGGTCCAACAAAGTAGGTGAATTTCTTTTCGTTGATGAATTAAATCAAGCTATCCCGAAATACATAAGTTTATTAACAATACCTCGGAGAACCCTTAACGATTTCTTAACCTCGATTTTTTTGAAAGGAATAACTTAATTCAGATATTTGAATTGTATAGATAGTGAAAAGTCCTATAAAATTTAGGCATTATTAGAATGGATAGTAATTTAGCCACGCACGAAGCGAGGCTTTTTTTTTGCTTAAATCTTAATTAATTGGGATTCGTATATGAAAAACATTCGAATTAATTGACAAAAAAACTCAGCTAATTACTTTAACCTATCTCAATTAAAAGCTAAGAGAAAATTCACTTAATTAGAGTTTGGATATATTCACTTTAGGTAAATAACCTCTTGAATTTCTTTATTTGCGTTTAAATTAGCTTTTACGATAGGATAAACCGAATAAGCAGAGTCAGTATAAAACTCGTAGGAATAATAAGTTTCTTTTGACTCAACAACTGATAATTCATTACTAATAGTTCCTAAAACTTGATAACCAGTAATCGTATCTGAAACGGTTTCTTCTTTGTAAACTCTTAACACATCAAAAGTTCCATTTAGTGTAATTATTCTCCCACAACCGTCTACCGTTTTTTGAATATTTCCTTGACGATTAAAAGTAACAGAATCAGCACTTACTAACTTACCTTCGTATTCAAAAGTCACCAATTCTTCTGTTTGATTTAGCAAGAATTCATCTGAAAATTCATCTTGATAGTTCATTGGATAATCAAAGAAGTTATACGTGTCATCTAGTTTCAAAATAAAATCTAACGCTTCAACTCCAGTCTCCTCACTTAAAATTTCTAACCCATTTGCATTTTTTTTAAAAAAAGTCAATGCTCCGTATTCACCAGCAATATCAGCATTTGGAAAGTCTGACGCATTTGGAAGTAACGATACTCCAATAAAAGGAATAGCAAAGCTGTCAATTTGGGTGAGTTGAGAAAAATCCCAAGTCGCTCCTTTATCATCGCTTAAAACCGTTCCTGCGTAAGTGGTCGAATCGATTAATAAATTCACAGTGTCCTTATTATTCGGTGCAAAATTTCCGTTAAAAATTATACATGAATACGATGGAGAAGATTCATCTTTAGGGCCTCCTTTCTTACAAGCTACTATTGCTGAAATGATGCAAAAAAATAAACCTATTTTTTTCATCTTACTTAATATTTTGAAGATTGCATAACTTGTAATAATGGCCTTGTTTTGCGAACAATTCGTTATGGCTTCCTTCCTCTGCGATATTCCCTTTATCCAATACTACAATCTTGTCCGCGTTCCGAATTGTACTTAATCTGTGTGCTATAACAATGGCGGTCCTTCCTTCCATTACCTTTTCTAGGGCCTCCTGAACCAATTTCTCTGATGCAGTATCTAACGCAGAGGTTGCTTCATCAAGAATCAATAAAGGCGGATTTAGTAATACTGCTCTTGCAATACACAAACGTTGCCGTTGTCCTCCACTCAACTTTCCGCCACCTTCTCCAATTACCGAATCAATTCCATGCTCCAATTCAGATACAAAATCATAGGCATTCGCAATTTTCAACGCTTTTGTAAAGTCTTCATCAGATACATTTTCAACGCCCAGTGATAAATTCTGTCTGACTGTATCGTTAAACAAAATAGAATCTTGTGTTACGATACCTGTTAACCTTCTTAGAGATTGAATATTTATCTCACGAACATCTTTACCATCTACTGTTATAACACCATCCGTAACATCATTAAAACGCGGAACTAAATCAGCTAAAGTAGATTTACCCGATCCCGACTCGCCAACTAAAGCATACGTTTTTCCTTTTTCGAAATTTAAATTAATCCCCTTTAATACTTCCTCTTCTTCGTATTTAAAGCGCACATTAGTCAACTCGATTTTATCTTCAAAACCGTTAATTTCTAAACCGCCAGTTTCCATTTCATTCTTCTCATCTGCATCTAAAATATCATCCACTCTTTCCAGCGAAACATAAGCAACTTGTAAAGCATTTAAAGAAGCCGTAATTGATTTAAGAGGCGCTAATAATCCCCACATGAAAGCCAAATAGGTTATTAATGTTGATCCACTCAATCCGTTTTCAGAATCGAACACAATATTACCACCAACCCACATTACCAGAGCAAAAACTCCAATTCCTATCGTTTCACTTATCGGTGAAGAAGCTGTTCTTTTTCTAATTTGACGATTGGTAAGGGTGTAAAAACGTTGATTATGTTCTTCAAAGTCTTTCGTGAAAATCTTCTCAACTGCAAACCCTTTAATCACCTTAACGGCAGTGATACTTTCTTCAACAACTGACAATACTTGCCCAAGTTTACCTTGTGCTTTTTTAGATGTTCGTTTTAATCCTTTACCAATAATCGATACCACAATCGCCGTAATTGGTAAAAGCAACAACACCACTAAGGTTAATTTCACACTAATAAAAAACAATCCATATATAAATACAATGATTTGAATAGGCTCTCTTACAATCTTTTGAAGCGACACCATTCCCCATTCAATTTGACCAACATCATTGGTCATTCTACTCATTAAGTCACCTTTCTTTTCATTGTTAAAGAAAGAAACGGGTAATCTTAACATCTTTTTATAAACGTCATTTCTCAACTTAGCAATCATTCCATTTCGGATAGGCGCTAAAAAAAATTGTGCTAAATAAAGGAATAAATTCTTGAATAAAAATGCTCCAGAAATAAGCAGACATATTTTGTATAAAGCTTCTTTTTTTCCTTCATTAAAAGAAGGAGCTCCATCAATCATTCCTGCAAACCAATGATTTACTTCATACTCTAAAAACTCTCTTGAAAAATCAAGGTGTGGATTAGGCGCTAAAAAATCATTGATTTGTGAAATATCCGATTTAAATAAAATCTCGATTAAAGGCATCATGGTAGACATACCAATCATGGTGAAAACCACCCCCAAAATATTAAACGTCACGTTTAAGGCGAAATAACCTTTAAAATCCCTAGCATAGGATACAAACCTCTTGAATTTACTCACGGCACAAAGAAATGATATTTAGAGGAGAAAGCACAATAGGGCTTCAGGTAATTTACTTGTTAAATAATTTTTTTTGATATCCTTTAACCGCGAACCTTTGTTTCAAGGTGATTTCACATAAATCAGTACATTTGTATGATTATATTAAAAATAAGCGATATGGAAAATTTTTTCTCGGTAAACGATGTTGAAGATGTGCAAGAATTGCTAAAAAAAGCCATGGAGGTTAAGAAAAATCCATTGGCTAATACAACTTTAGGAAAGCACAAAACACTAGGTTTAATCTTTTATAACTCAAGTTTACGTACTAGAATTTCCTCTCAAAAGGCTGCATTTAATTTAGGAATGGATGTGATCACACTTAATATTGGTAGTGATGGATGGCAGTTAGAATCGAAAGATGGCGCTATAATGGACCAAGGAACTGCTGAACATATTAAGGAAGCGGCTGCGGTTATAAGTACTTATGTTGACGTTTTAGGAATTCGGTGCTTTGCAGGTTTAGAAGACCGTGAAAAAGATTATAACGAGGAGGTTTTACAAAACTTCATCAAACACGCTACTGTTCCGATTGTAAATTTAGAATCAAGTACNTTGCACCCACTTCAGTCATTAGCTGATTTGGTTACCATAGAAACNCATAAGAAAAAAGACCGCCCGAAAGTTGTTTTAACTTGGGCGCCTCATCCNCGTGCATTGCCTCAAGCTGTTTCTAATTCATTTGCTGAATGGATGAAAAAAGCTGATNTTGANTTGGTTATTACCAATCCGGAAGGATACGACTTAGCACCTCAGTTTACTGAAGGAGTTACTGTTGAACATGATCAAAAAAAAGCTTTTCAAGGAGCTGATTTTGTTTATGCTAAAAACTGGAGTTCTTACGATAGCTACGGTCAAATTTTATCTACTGATCCTTCTTGGACGATTAATGCAGAGAAAATGGCAGTTACAAATGATGCGAAGTTCATGCATTGCTTACCTGTACGACGAAATGTTGTTGTTGCAGATGAAGTAATCGATTCTGAAAGCTCAGTCGTTATCGAGCAAGCTGGAAATCGTGTTGTTTCTATTCAAACAGTACTTCAAGAATTTTTAAAGAAATAGTTGTGATTAAAGTCGTAAAAGTTGGTGGTGGAATTATTGAAGATGAAGATGCATTAAGCACTTTTTTAGATTCGTTTTCCAAAATTGAAGGTCCTAAAGTTTTAGTTCACGGTGGTGGACGATTAGCAACTAAGGTTGCTAAAAGGCTTGGCTATGAAACGAAAATAGTGGAAGGTCGCCGAGTGACTGACGAAAATATGTTGGAGGTTGCAACCATGGTTTATGGTGGTTTAGCCAACAAAAAAATAGTTGCAAAATTACAAGCAACAGGAACCAATGCACTAGGATTAAGTGGTGCTGACGGAAATTTAATTTCTGCTCATAAAAGGCCTGTTAAAGATGTAGATTACGGATGGGTTGGCGATATTGATGCCATTAACGCTGATTTATTACTAAACTTAATAGAAAATAATATTGTTCCTGTTGTTGCACCTTTATCCCACGATGGACTAGGGAATATGCTAAACACCAATGCTGATACAATCGCAAGCACAGTAGCAACTGCTTTAGCAGAAAAATCGGCGANTCAACTAATTTTAGGATTTGAATTAGATGGTGTTTTACGTGATTTCAGCGACAAATCAAGTGTAATTGAAAAAATNACACCTGCTTTATTNGAACAATATAAATTGGAAGGAATNATTTCNGATGGAATGATTCCAAAGCTATCTAATGCCTTTGATGCAATTAACGCTGGTGTAGAATCGGTNAAAATTTGTAACGCACTTAAAGTTGGTGNCGATCTAGGNACAGTNATCTCCAAATGATTTTTCGGGCAGACCTTGTAGGTTNCNCAGATCTGTTTTTCGGAGTAGTTATTATTAGGTTTTGTAAAATAAAACTTAGAAACTCTTACCTATTTTATTCTAANACATAAAAATTTCGCTTATAACTTAAAAAACACTTATCTCCTGAATCCAGGAGATTTGCGTACAAACTATTTAGAGCCGAACAATTCCTCTTCAACAATTTGGCAAATAATATGGCCTACTAAAATGTGAACCTCTTGTATTCTTGGGGTATCCTTAGAAGGAATCGCAATTAAAAAATCAGCATATTCAGCCATTTTACCTCCCCCTTCACCAGTTAAGGCAACTGTTTTCATTCCTAGCTCTTTCGCTTTTTTCATCGCTAAAAGAACATTCTTAGAATTTCCAGAAGTAGAAATACCAACTAATACATCACCAGGTTTCCCTTGAGCTTGCACCAT
>JGI24539J26755_10001212_pt1 | contig 11966 bp, 9 predicted proteins | sample NorSeaMetagenome_2_FD_26755 | JGI IMG/M metagenome (IMG submission 26755) | reverse complement strand
TAAAATTATTCCAAGGAGATTACATCACAAGTAATACAACTAATATTGTTTTAGACTCTATAATAGCTACACCTAATATAGTTAAAGAACAAAGCATCTATTCAAATTACAACTCTCTAAACCATGATAGTATTGCTATTATTTCATCCAATACATTCTGGCAAGCAATTAGCTACACATATAATACAANTGGAGCTGTTTTATCAATTGACACTCTTAATATTGATAGCACAATTAACATTAATGAACTTGACTACTATAATAGATATCCTATGGCATTTCAAATTATGTCTTTTGTCACTCCATATGGCGCCTATCTTGACCTAGGNACTAATGGAAAAACATGGTATTTTGATGTAACGGACTTTGCTCCAATTCTTAAAGGAAATAAGAGAATAAATATGACAAGTGGCGGGCAATGGCAAGAAGATATGGATATTAAATTCCATTTTATAGTTGGTACACCATCAAGAGATGTTGTTGATATACAACAAATATGGAGACCTCAATCAAAAGGTTATTCAACTATTATCGATAACAATGCTTTTGAACCTCGCGATATTATTCTAGATCCAAATGCAGAATCATTTAAAATAAGAACTACAATTACTGGTCATGGGCAAGAAGGGGAATTNATACCTCAAGATCACTTTATAAATATAGACGGAGGTAGTGCTGAATATACTTGGCCAGTTTGGACTTCTTGTGGAAACAACCCTATTTATCCTCAAGGAGGAACTTGGATATATGATAGAGCAGGATGGTGTCCNGGACAAGCTTCAGACATAAGAGAAGATGATATAACATCTCTAGTGAACCCTGGACAAACTCATAATATTGACTATGGAGTAATAAGCGCTTCTGGAAGCTCAAACTATTGGGTGAGTAGTCAGCTAGTTAGCTATAAAGGTGCTAATCATGATTTAGATGCTTCTATTATTGATATTATATCTCCTACAGATAAGGTTCTATACTCAAGAATAAACCCAACATGCGGAGATCCAAAAATTATCATAAAAAATACTGGAGAAACAACGCTTACAAGCTTGAAAATTGAATTCTGGATAAATGGCTCAGTAAATAAACAATCTCAAATTTGGAATGGAAGCCTTTCATTTCAAGAAGAAGCAACTATTACATTAGACGCACCATCAAACTTATGGGACAATCTTTTAAGTTCAAATAATAAGTTTTATGTTGAAATCAGTGAGCCTAACCAATCTATAGATGAAAATATCTATAATAACTACATAAAATCAACATTTGATCCTGTACCAACATACGATAATTCTTTTGCCTTATGGCTCCAAACTAATAGCGGAACAATTGGAGCTAGTCAGTCAGAAACTTCTTGGAAAATCTTTGATAGCAACAATAATTTAACTTATGAATCTGCTGGAGGAGGCAGCCTAATGATCAACAGTCAATATAGAGATACATTAGTTTTTAATGATGGGTGCTATAGCTTTATAATTAATGATAGTGATAATGATGGGATTGATTTTTGGGCTAACAATGATGGTGCTGGAATGGCAAGATTCAGACAACTTGGAGGTAGCTGGATTAAAATATTTGAAGGAGATTTTGGCTCTTCAGTACATCATGAATTTCAGGTAGATAATGGGACTACTTTTATTGAAGATGATCTTTCAAAATGGGAGTTTTATCCAAACCCAGTAAAAAATCAAATAAATATTAAAGGTTTTTCATCTGGAATAACAGATTTTATTTTATTAGATAGTCTTGGTAAACAACTTAAAAAAATAACTTTTAGTATAGAAGGAGAATTTTCTAAAAATATTGATCTAAGCTATTTAAAAGATGGTGTTTANATGATAAAAATAATTACAAATACTGAAGAAATTATTAAGAAAGTCGTAAAAATATAATGAAGTATTGCAATAGTCTAACTTCATATTCTAGATTTAAAACTAGAGAAGTAATGGTTGGTGGTATCGGATTTGGTGGAGACAATCCAATTCGAGTTCAATCTATGACTACTACAAACACTATGGATACTCTTGCTACTGTGGAGGAATCCATACGGATGATTAAGGCNGGTTGTGAGCTGGTAAGGATAACAGCTCCTAGTAAAAAAGATGCAGAAAACCTTCAAAATATTAAAGATGAACTTTTTAAAAGAGGCTATTCTACTCCTATTGTTGCNGATATTCACTTTACTCCTAATGCTGCAGAAATAGCAGCAAAAATTGTAGAAAAAGTAAGAGTAAATCCTGGGAATTATGCCGATAAAAAGAAATTTGAAGAAATAGAATACACTGATCAAACATATAATGAAGAGCTATTAAGGATTAAAGAAAAATTCACACCTTTAGTAAAAATCTGTCAACAACATGGAACTGCAATGCGAATCGGCACTAACCATGGCTCATTATCAGATCGTATTCTTAGTAGATATGGCGATACTCCTAATGGAATGGTGGAATCAGCAATGGAGTTTTTGCGAATTTGCAGAGATGAAAACTATCATGAAATAATTCTTTCCATGAAAGCTTCAAATACAAGAGTTATGGTTCAGGCATATCGTCTTTTAGTTAGTGAAATGATTAAGGAAGGGATGAATTATCCACTTCATTTAGGAGTTACCGAGGCTGGGGAGGCAGAAGATGGAAGGATAAAATCAGCTGTTGGAATTGGNGCTCTTTTAGAAGATGGAATAGGTGACACTATAAGGGTATCACTTACTGAGGCTCCAGAATTTGAAATGCCTGTTGCTTATAACTTGCTGAAGAATTTTAAAGATCGGGGTAATAAAATTAGGATTAAGGATATTAATAAAAACCCACTAAATCCTTTTGAATATATTAGAAGAAGAAGTAGAATAATAAAAAATATTGGAGGCAATAATGCTCCTGTTGTTATTGCAAATCTTTATAATCAAGATCTAATAAAAGCTTCTTCTTTCTTTGCGTTAGGATATAATTACTCGGTTCCTTTGGACAAATGGCATATTGCTGATCATGCTACAGATTATATTTATATAGGAGATAATATTATAGATTTTGAAATTCCTGGAACACTGAGTATTATTTATAATTATAAATCCTGGATAAAGCATAAAAAAGGGTATCCACTATTAAGCACTTATGAATATATCTCTTCTTATGAAAAATCTAATGANTTAAANTTTATTAGCACCTCTATACAAGAANTAAGNNATGATTTAATTAATCATATAAAAGTTGATAATACAGCTGTTCTTATCTTAAAAACTCAAAATCAAAATGGAGTTGCCGAGCAAAGGAGGTTTTTTATTGAACTAATAAATAAGAAAATTGAAACGCCTATTATTATTGAAAGACATTATAATAAACTAAGCTCCGAAGAATTACAATTAAATTCATCTTCCGATATTGGATCGCTTTTATTAGATGGCTTAGGAGATGGAGTCTCTATTAAAAATTCTTTAATAGGAGATAGTATGCATCTTAATTCAACAGCTTTTGGAATATTACAAGCTAGCAGAACGCGCATCTCTAAAACAGAATATATTTCTTGCCCCTCTTGCGGAAGAACACTTTTTGACCTTCAGGAAACAACCGCTAAAATTAGAAAAGTAACGGATCATTTAAAAGGACTTAAAATTGGAATAATGGGCTGTATTGTAAATGGTCCTGGTGAAATGGCTGATGCAGATTATGGATATGTAGGCACAAGACCTGGCAAAATCACTCTATATAAAGAAAGAAATATTGTCAGGAAAAATATTGACGAGGAAGAAGCTGTAGATGCTTTAATTGATTTAATTAAAGAAAATGGCGACTGGGTAGATAAGAAATAATACTACTTAAATTTTACTTTGCACAATATAAAACTTAACGTACGTTTAAAAAATATGATAGAAATACAAGAGCTAAATAAATCCTATGCCATAGGTAAAAACTCCTTACATGTCTTAAAGGGGATTAACTTATCTATTAAAGAGGGAGAATTGGTTGCTATTATGGGATCATCTGGATCAGGAAAATCTACACTTTTAAATATAATAGGAATGTTAGATAATTATGATTCTGGCTCATACCATTTAGATAATGTACCAATAAAAGATCTTGATGAAACAAAGGCTGCTAAATATAGAAATCAATTTCTTGGCTTTGTTTTTCAATCATTTAATCTTATTAATTATAAGACTGCATTAGAAAACATAGCATTGCCATTATATTATCAAGGTATTTCTAGAAATGAGCGTCAAAAAATAGCATTTGAATATCTAGAAAAAGTTGGGCTTGGTGATTGGTCAGAACATCTTCCGAGTGAATTATCTGGTGGTCAAAAACAAAGAATTGCTATTGCGCGCGCACTAGCTTCTCAACCAAAAGTTCTACTTGCTGATGAACCAACTGGAGCTTTAGACTCAGCAACATCAGAAGAAGTAATGGCATTAATAAAAAAAATTAATAAAGAAGGAAAGACAATATTAGTTGTTACACATGAGAATGAAATTGCTAATATGTGTAATAGGATAATCACATTAAAAGATGGGGTTATTATGACAGATATTAAAACAAGCTAAATGTTATTTAACAAAGACAGTTGGAAAGAAATTTTTGATACTATCAAAAAAAATAAACTAAGGACATTCCTTTCTGGCTTTACTGTTGCAATAGGGATTTTAATTTTTATAATTCTATTCGGATTAGGAAATGGCCTGCAAAATAGTTTTGGGAAATTTTTTACTGATGATAAAGTAAATACTATTAGACTATACCCAAGCTCAACATCTATTCCATACAGAGGATACGAATCACAAAGAAGAATAAAATTTACAAATAGTGATTTAAAAGATTTAAAAGAAAAGTTTAATTCTAAAATTGAAGATATTGTGGTTAGGAACAGGAATTATTTTCAAATAAAATATAAAGANAAAGCAAATAATTACTCAGTAAGAGCAGTCTCACCTGGACATCAAGAAGCAGAGTTAACAATAATGATGAATGGAAGATATTTGAATGAGGGTGATATAATAAATAAAAAAAAACATGTTGTAATTGGAAGATTAGTTGCAGAAGATTTATTTAAAGATGAGGATCCTATCGGCAAGTATATATTTGGAGGTGGACATAGTTGGAAAGTTATTGGAGTATTCCAAGATGAAGGTGGTGATAGAGAGGAGAGAAATTTATACGTCCCATACACAACTATGCAGAAGATACAAAAGAACAATGATGAGATTGGTCAGATGATAGTTATATACGACAAAAATATGAGCTATGCTCAATCCTTAGTACTTGAAAANGATCTAGAAAGCTATATAAAAAAGAAAAAAAATATTTCTCCAGATGATAATAGAGGTGTTTATATAAGCAACACTGGTGAAGAGCAAGAGAATTCAAGACAATTTGCTTCAGTACTAAGTATTATTATATCATTTATCGGAATTGGNACTCTCATTGCTGGAATTATTGGAATAAGTAANATCATGGTTTTTGTGGTCAAAGAAAGAACTAAAGAGATTGGTATTAGAAAAGCAATTGGNGCTACACCAAATAGTATAATTACTATGGTGCTTCAAGAATCAATTTTTATTACTATGATCTCAGGNTATTTAGGTTTAATAGTTGCACTAATTATTTTAAATNGTATTGGAGATAATTTAATGGAGAAATATTTTATTTCAAATCCATATATAGAAACCTCTAATGCAATTTGGGCAACAATAATTTTAATTTTTTTTGGTGCACTTGCAGGNTATTTACCTGCAAGAAAAGCAGCTAAAATCAAACCTATAATTGCTCTTAGAGATAAATAAATGAAAACAATTTTTGATAAAGACACTTGGCAAGAAATTTTTGGTTCAATTGGCCAAAATAAGCTACGAACCTTGATTACTATTATTGGTGTTCTTTGGGGGATATTTTTATACATTGTACTTTCTGGAGCTGCTAAAGGAGTTAACAATGGGTTTGAGCAACGGTTTGAAAGAATCTCTGCAAATAGTTTATTTATTTGGACACAAAGCACTAGCATTCCATACAAAGGATTTAAAATTGATAGAAATTGGAATATTAAATTAAATGATGTTGAATACCTAAAAAATGCAATTCCTGAAATTGAGTATATCGCTCCAAGAATTCAAAAAGGAAATTTTGGCTCAAGTGGTGCAAATGTTTCAAATGGGAAACGTTCAGGGACCTATAATATCTATGGGGATTATCCCGTACTAACGACTGTTGCTCAAAAAGACATCTATGAAGGAGGGCGATTTATTAATGAATTAGATATTAGTCAGGAGCGGAAGGTTTGTGTGATTGGCGAAAGAACCCAAAAAGAGTTATTTGAAGATAAAACCAATCCTATTGGTAAATATATCAGCTTAAATAGTATTTACTTTAAAGTAATTGGAATACACAAATATGTTGATTCGGGAGGAGGAAGTTTTGATGATGATGGCGACATACATGTTCCTTTTTCAACTTTTAAAAGACTGTATAATACTGGTGATAATGTTGGGTTTTTATTAATTGCTGGTTTTGATGATGTGGATATAGTAGACGTTGAGAAAGTAAGGTCTAAATTAAAAAAAATACATAGAGTTCACCCTGAAGATAAACAAGCAGTTGGAGGTTTTAATCTTGGGGCTTTATTTACTAGAATTAAAAATTTTGCAAGTGGAATGTCGTTTATTTCATTAATAATTGGAATAGCAACCATTCTTGCTGGCATAATAGGAATTGGAAATATTTTACTAATTTCCGTGAAAGAAAGAACTAAAGAAATCGGAATACGTAGAGCACTTGGAGCAACCCCAAATGACATAAGAAAACAGATTGTCTTAGAATCTGTATTTTTAACATTAATTGCTGGCATAATTGGGATAATTTTAGGTGCTTTTATACTATACATAATCAATTTAGCTACCCAAAATTTAGAAGACGTCCCATTTACAAATCCCACAGTCCCAATTAGCTTTATACTTGCAGCCTTATTATTAATGACAGGACTCGGAACATTAATTGGTTTTATTCCAGCAGAAAAAGCAATTAGTGTTAAACCAATAGAAGCATTAAGAGAAGAATAATAGAATAAAAATTAAACAAATGAAAAATTTAAAAAAAATAGGAATTGGATTATTAGCTTTAGGAATAATATTAGCAACATCTTTTTTTATAAAGTCTAATAAAAAAGATGTTACAAAGTATGAAACAACTCAATTAAAGAAAGAAACTATTCAGACTAAAATTGTAGCTACTGGTAAGGTGATTCCCGAAGATGAGGTAGAAATCAAACCTCAGATTGCTGGAATTATTGATAAAATATTAGTAAAAGAGGGAGATCAAGTAAAGGCCGGTGATTTATTAGTAAAAATCAAAGTAGTTCCTAACGAACAAACATTAAATAGTGCTGAAGGAAGGGTAAAAAGTGCTAAAATTGTTTTGGCAAACTCTGAAACAGAATTTACTAGAAATAAAAACCTTTTTGTTAAAGGTATTATTTCAGAACAAGAATATAATAGTATTGAACTTCAATATAATCAATCTCAGCAAAATTTAAAAAATGCAGAAAGTGATTTGCAAATTATAAAACTAGGATCTTCAGATGGATCTAGCGTAACGAATACTAATGTTAGAGCTACCGTTACTGGAACAGTTTTAGAGATTCCTGTAAAAAAAGGTGATCAAGTTATTCAAGCAAATACATTTAACCCCGGAACTACTATAGCTACAATTGCTGATTTAAATGTAATGATCTTTGAAGGTAAGGTTGATGAAGGAGAAGTAAGTAAACTAAAAAAAGATATGGATCTTGAAGTAAATCTAGCTGCCATTGAGAATAAAATATATCCAGCAAAACTAAAATTTATTGCTCCAAAAGGTGTAGAAGAAGGTGGTGCAGTACAATTTAAAATTGAAGCTGAAGTATTGATAGATAATGAGTTTTTTGTAAGAGCAGGTTACAGTGCAAATGCATCTATTATAACAGCCAGTAGAGAAAATGTAAATGCACTAAGTGAGGCTGTAATTCAATATGATAAAGACACAAAAAAACCATTTGTGGAAATAGAAACTGGGGATCAAGAATTTGAGAAAAGAGAATTAAAACTTGGTTTAGCCGACGGAATAAATATAGAAGTTATTTCTGGAGTTGCTGAAGAAGAAAAAGTGAAGATATGGAGTATAACAAAACCAAATAAAATCAACAAATGGGAAAAATAACATCAAAAATATTTATTTCGTTTTTACTATTAACTATCACATCAAACGTAATAGCCCAAGAAACTCTGACACTCAAAGAATGTATTGAAAGAGCAATAGAAAAAAATATTTCTATTAAAAATTCAACCTTAGATCTTCTTAATTCCTCAGAAAATAAAAAGATAGCTATTGGAAACTTTATTCCAAACTTTAACATTAGTGGTAATCATAGTTGGAATACTGGATTGACACAAAACATAACAACTGGACTTTTAGAAAACCAAACTACTGAAAACTCATCCGTTAATATGAGTGTGGGTGTTAATTTATTTAATGGGCTTGCAAATATCAGAAGATTGCATAGAGCTAATCTTGATCTTTTAGCCAAGAAATATCAATTAAACGATATGAAAGAAGACATATCATTACTAATTGCCAATTCATATCTACAGATTCTATTTAATAAAGAACAATTAGAAGTACAAATGTCTCAACTTGATATTGCAAAAAAAGAGCTGAAAATAGCTCAAACTAAATTTACTAATGGTGTAATACCAAAAGGAGATCTGTTTGAAATCGAAGCAAATTTGGCAAAATCAGAACAAAGTTTAGTAATTGCCGAAAACAATTATTTTATTTCTAAGATCTCATTAGCACAACTATTGATGATTGATGATTATTCTAATTTTGAGATTGCTGATGAAAACTATGACATCCCTGAAACTAATATTTTAGGCAAAAGTGCAATTGAAATTATTAATGAGTCTGTAAAGCACAGAAATGACATCAAACTTGCAGAAACTAATCTTAGAATAGCTATAAAGGATGAAAAAATATCTAGATCCTCACTCATTCCATCTATATCTGCATACTACTCATATAATTCAAGAGTAATTATTGATGCTCCAACATCATTAAAAAATCAATTTGACCTAAATGCTGGGGAAAGCATTGGCTTACAAATAAATATTCCTGTTATTAATGGCTTTACTACAAGATCAAATATTAAAAAATCACAACTTAATGTTTTAAGAAGTAGAAACTTCCTTGACCAAGCAAGATTAGATTTAGAAAATACAATCAATCAATCTTTAAATGATGCAAAAGGAGCAATGAAGGCTTATGAGGCAGCTAAAAAAACTGAATTAGCGAGAAAAACTGCATATAATTATGCTAAAGAAAGATTTGAAAATGGAGCAATGAACGGTATTAATTTCTTTCAAGCTCAGCAATTATTTGAATCTTCTCAATCAGATTTAATTAAAGCAAAATATGATTATATTTTTAAAATAAAAGTTTTAGAATTTTATTTTGGAATGGATGATTTTTCATTATAAATATGATTGTTCAACAAGTCAATGCTGAAGCAATACGACCGCTTAGAAACCTAGTTTTAAGACCAAGCCTTCCAATTGAAACAACATACTATGATGAAGATAGTCATTTAAAAACTATACATTTAGCATATATAGTAAATAAAGAAATTGTTTCTATAGGAACTTTTTACCCTGAAAATGATTCAATTTTAAAATCAAAAAATGGATATAGATTAAGAGGAATGGCAACACATCCAAAATTTAGAAGAAATTCTGCTGCATCTAAATTAATGAAAGAAGCTTTTATAATACTTAAAAATAAAAACTGTGACATACTTTGGTGCAATGCGAGGTTAATTGCTTTAGATTTTTATAAATCTTTAGGCTTTAATATCGACGGTAAAGAGTTTAACATAAAAGAAATCGGACCTCATTTTAAAATGTGGAAATCATTAGTTTAAAATAATTACTCATCTAGTTTAATATGCGAAGCAACATTTTTGGCTTTTTTAACTAATATATCTACAGAATCCTTTCCATAAGCTAAAGCAACAGCCATTCTTCTATAAGGCCTTGATGATGGTTTACTGAAGATTTTAAAATCAGTATTCTCTATACTAGCAGCCTTATCTAAGCCTGTAAAAACAGGGAAATTATTTCTATCTTCTTTTGCTAAAACAACAGCAGAAGCTCCATTTTTCAATAGACATATTTTCTCTACAGGTATGCCAAGAATTGCTCTGGCATGTAGTTCAAATTCATTAAAATTTTGAGTATTTGCTAAAGTAACCATGCCTGTATCATGAGGGCGTGGAGATAGCTCTGAAAAATACACGCCATCATTTGNAATAAAAAATTCAACTCCCCATATACCAGCCCCCNCAAGGGCATGAGTTACTTTTAATGCCATNTCTTNNGCTTCTTTTAAAAAAGAATCTTGCATAGGCATTGGCTGCCAACTTTCTTGATAATCTCCTCTTTCTTGCCTATGCCCAATTGGTGGGCAAAATAAAGTATTCCCATTATTTTGCGTTAATGTTAAAAGAGTAATTTCATATTCAAAAGAAATAAACTCTTCTACTATAACTTCCATTAAATCTCCTCTAGAACCTTCTAAAGCATAACTCCATGCTTTTTCAATGTCTTCTGCTGATCTAATAACAGACTGNCCTTTGCCAGAGCTTGACATTAATGGCTTGACAACGCATGGAAAACTGCAGTATTCAACTCCTAATTTAAGATCACTTAAAGAACTTGCATACTTATATCTTGCAGTTTTTATTGATAGATCAATTGCTGCTAAATCACGAATTGCTTTTCTATTCATTGTATAGTTTGCTGCCATAGCGGATGGAACAACGTGATAACCCTGTTCCTCGTATTTGTAAAAATGCTCTGTCCTTATACTTTCAACCTCAGGTACAATAATATCAGGCTTATGTTTACTAACAATTTTATCCAGAGCCTCTCCATCAAGCATATTAATAACTTCAAAATCATGAGCCACTTGCATTGCAGGTGCATTCTTGTATGAATCAACAGCAATAACATACTGCCCTAGTCTTTGAAAAGCAATAACCAATTCCTTACCTAACTCTCCAGAACCTAGCAATAAAATTTTTTTTCTCATTATATATAAATGTATTTATCTCAACTTCAAATATAAATACATATCTTTATAAAATGAAAAACAAACATCTACTTTTATCCGTATTTCTAATTTTTTCTTTAAGCTCCTACACTTTAAAAGATACTATTATAAAAGACTCATTTAAGGTTTCTGGTAAATGTATGATGTGCAAAGAAAAAATTGAAAACACAGCCAAAAAAATTGAAGGAGTAAAATCAGCAAAATGGAATATTAATAAGCAAAGCTTAAAAGTGAAATTCTATTCTAAATCAACAACACTAGAAAAAATACAGCAAGAAATTGCTGACATTGGATATGACACTGAGATGTACCAAGCTACAAAAGAGGCTTATGACTCATTACATTATTGTTGTAAGTATGATAGAAAAAAACTAGATCAATAACTATGCAAAAAATTTTACTGACCTCATTATTTTGTCTTTTCTCTGTTCAGTTTATTAATGCACAAACATATGCTACCGATTTTACAGAAAATGATTGCGATGGAATATCACATAATCTATTTAATGAATTAGATGCTGGTAACATTATAGTTATTTCCTGGATTATGCCTTGTGGACCATGCGCAACTTATTCATATCCTGCTTATGATGCTGTTCAGTCATTTTCATCTAGCCACCCAGGAAAAGTACATTTTTACATTGCTGATGATTATGCCAATACTTCATGTCAGATACTAAATAATTTTGCAAATTCTTATAACATGACAATTTCAACAATTTTCTCTAATGCTAACATCACTATGAGTGATTATGGAGTAGATGGAATGCCTAAAGTTGTGGTTCTAGGTGGTAGTGATCATTTAGTTTATTTAAATAAGAATGATGATAAAATTAATTACTCAGA
>JGI24539J26755_10001210_pt1 | contig 11983 bp, 13 predicted proteins | sample NorSeaMetagenome_2_FD_26755 | JGI IMG/M metagenome (IMG submission 26755) | reverse complement strand
ATGTAGAATATGCTAATATCGCAGGGCTTTCAAAATCTAGTTTAGTTACTATTAATGGATTGAAAGTTGGTAAAATTGACCAAATTAGATTCAACAAAAATTTACAAAAAAAAGGACATTTAGTTGTTCGTTTTTCTGTTGAAAAAGAATTTTCATTTTCAAAGAACAGTATTGTGAAAATATATTCTCCCAATCCTTTAAGTGCATCCAATCTAGCGATTATACCAAAATATGATGGAGAAAATGCAGTTTCAGATGATATGCTTATAGGAGAAATAGAGTCTAACTTGTTTACCTCTATTGGTGAGCGTTTAGATCCTCTTCAAACAAAATTAGAACGTGTAATTGTGAGTGCTGATTCTTTGTTTAAAAAGGTAAATACTATTTTAGATTTGAAAACACAAAATAGCTTAAGAGCCTCTGTAAAAAATATTGAATACGCTACGGAAGAACTTAACAAAACGATGTTGTCTGTCAATACTTTAATGGATGCAACCTCCCTTGATTTGAAAGAAAGTATCACGAATACCAGGTCAATTACAGAAAATTTTTCTAAAATCTCAGATACCTTAGTCAATGCAAATATTGGTAAAATTCTAAAAGATGCACAAGGAACTATTTCTTCGGTCAACCTACTGATAGATGGGATTACTTCTGGAAAGGGGTCTGTTGGTAAACTAGTTACAAATGACGATTTGTACAACAATATTGCAGCAACTACCAAAGAATTAGAAAACTTACTTAGAGAGATAAAACTACATCCTAAAAGATTTGTTCATTTTTCTTTGTTTGGGAAAAAAGCAAAACAATACACTTCGGTAAAAGATACCGTATCATCAAAAAAATAAATTGATATAATATTACAATACACTTAATCAATATGCAATACTTACCTAATTTAATTTTTGCATTAGCACTAATAACAGGTTTCGGCTTTTTCGGATTGAATATCCGTAAGTTGTATAGAAATATCAATTTTGGTAAAGATGTTGACAGAAAAGATAGAAAATCTGAAAGGTTAAAAAACATGATGATGATTGCTCTTGGGCAGTCAAAAATGGTTAAAAGACCTTTATCAGGGTTTTTACATATTATTGTTTATGTTGGTTTTGTCATTATAAATATTGAAGTTTTAGAAATTATTATTGATGGATTATTTGGAACTCATAGAGTCTTTCTAGGTGTCTTGAGTACTGAATTGTATGGTTTTTTAATTGGTACATTTGAGGTTTTAGCTGCGTTAGTTTTTATCGCGGTTGTTCTTTTTTGGTTGCGTAGAAATGTGTCTAATATCAAACGTTTTTTAAGCAAAGAAATGAATGGTTGGCCAAAAAAGGACGGAAATAATATTCTGTATTTTGAAATGGTTTTAATGACTTTATTTCTAGTTATGAATGCTACAGACGTCCCTTTTCAGCAAGCAGGAATAGGAAATCCTATTAGTCAGTTTTTTGTCCCTTTTTTTAATAGTTTTTCAGAAGCATCAATCCATCTAATAGAAAGAAGCGCTTGGTGGGTTCATATTTTAGGTATTTTAGTTTTCTTAAATTATTTATTCTACTCAAAGCACTTGCATATTTTATTAGCCTTTCCAAATACTTATTTTGCAAATCTAAATCCGAAAGGACAATTTAATAATTTAGAGTCGGTTACAGCCGAAGTTAAACTAATGATGGATCCTGACGCAGATCCTTATGCAGTTCCAACTGAAGAAGAGGATGCCTCTGTTCCAGATAAATTTGGTGCTTCGGATGTAGGAGATTTGAATTGGGTTCAATTACTAAATGCATATACCTGTACAGAATGCGGAAGATGCACCTCATCTTGTCCTGCAAATTTAACAGGTAAAGAGCTGTCTCCCCGAAAAATCATGATGGATACGCGTGACCGACTAGAAGAAGTTGGTAAAAACATAGATGCTAATAATGGCACCTTTGTAGATGACGGGAAACAATTGCTAAACGATTATATTACTCCAGAAGAATTATGGGCCTGTACAAGTTGTAATGCTTGTGTTGAAGAGTGTCCTGTAAACATAGATCCGTTGTCGATCATCATGGACATGAGACGATACTTAGTGATGGAAGAAAGTGCTGCACCTCAAGAATTAAATATGATGATGACCAACATTGAAAATAATGGTGCTCCCTGGCAGTATAACCAACAAGATCGATTGAATTGGGTTAATGAATAATGATTGATTTTTAAATTATTCTTTTTATTATAAACGGTTAAATAACAAAAATATGAACGTACCAACAATGGCAGATATGATGGCGAAAGGAAAGCAACCAGAAGTGTTGTTTTGGGTTGGAGCAGCCGGAAGTTATGATGATCGAGCTAAAAAAATATCGCGCGCATTTGTAAAGATATTACACCAAGCAGGTGTTGATTTTGCTGTTTTAGGAACGGAAGAATCATCAACAGGAGATGCTGCAAAACGAGCAGGAAATGAATTTCTATTTCAAATGCAAGCCATGATGAATATAGAAATACTGAATGGTTATGAAGTGAAGAAAATTGTTACCTGTGATCCACACTCATTCAATACCTTTAAAAATGAATATCCTTCTTTAGGCGGAAAATACGAGGTTTTTCATCATACGCAATTCATTCAGAATTTAATTTCAGAGGGACGTTTAAAACTTGATAAAACAACTTTTAAAGGGAAAAGAGTTACATTTCATGACCCGTGCTATTTAGGTAGAGCGAATGATGTTTATGAATCTCCAAGAGATTTGATTAAAAGATTAGGAGTCAATTTAACAGAAATGAAACGCAATAAAGCGACTGCTTTATGCTGTGGAGCAGGAGGAGCACAAATGTTTAAAGATGCAGAAAAAGGAGACAAGGAAATTAATATTTTAAGAACAGAAGATGCTTTAGAAACCAAGCCAAATATTATAGCTACTGGTTGTCCTTATTGTAAAACCATGATGACAGATGGAATTAAGTTTAAACAAAAAGAAACTCAAGTAATAGTGAAAGATATTGCAGAATTAATAGCTGAAGCGAATCATTTATAAAAATGATTCAAAATTACATAAAAGCCGCTCGTTTAAGAACCTTACCACTATCGGTCTCTGGAATTATTCTTGGGAGTATTCTCGGAAATCAGTTTTTTTATGAGAATTCACATATTCACCAAAGGACCTCTTTGTTTTTATCAGATATTTTTTGGTTGGCAATTCTAACAACTGTAGGTTTTCAAATAGTATCAAATTTTGCAAATGATTACGGAGATGGTGTAAAAGGTTCTGATAATAATAGAAAAGGAGAAACACGTATGGTAGCCTCTGGTGCTATCACGCCCAAACAGATGAAATCGGCAATCATAATTACCACTATTGTTACTTTAGTAAACGCATTATTACTAATCTATGTTTCATTTGGTACAGAAAATTTTGCTTTTTCCACCCTCTTTTTAGCTTTGGGAGTTGCTTCAATTGTTGCTGCTATCAAATACACCGTTGGAACCTCTGCATATGGTTACAGTGGTTTTGGTGATCTCTTTGTATTTGTTTTTTTTGGTTTATTAAGTGTTGTGGGAAGTTATTTTCTATTTACCAAAGAGATAGAGATGAAAATTTTTTTACCAGCCATTTCTATCGGATTGTTAAGTACGGCTGTTTTAAATTTGAATAATTTAAGAGATAGAGAACAGGACGAAAAGAATCAAAAAAATACTTTAGTCGTTAAGATTGGAGAATTAAAAGCAAAAAAATACCATTATTTTTTAATCTGCGGAGCCTTACTTTTTAGTCTACTATACATATGTTTAGACTATAGGTCTGTTTATCAATTAACTTTTTTAGTGGCATTTATTCCTTTAATTAAAAATATTAAAACAGTTTCAGGAAATAAAACACCTTCGAGTTTAGATGGTGAATTAAAGAAAGTAGCTTTAAGTACCTTTTTATTTGCAATTCTCTTTGGTATAGGGCAATTGTTTTAGCATTTATTTATGAAAAAAATAAAAATAATTTTAGGAGTCATATCATTTTTTGTAGNGGTTTTCTTTCTCACGGGCTTGTTTGTAAAAAAAACAAGTTACAAGACTCAAGTCTCTATANATAAACCTATTGAGAATGTTTTCGAAACCTTTACTGATATATCAAATAGGAAGTATTGGATNCCAGAATTACATTCCTACGAGGTTGTCAATCAGAATCCAGGAAAGACAGGAAGTGTGTACAAGCTTGTTGTTCAAAACCAAGGACAAGAAATAATTAGTACAGAAAAAGTAATGGCGTATATTAAAAATCAAAAATTCACTTTATATTATACTGCTCAAAATATGCTAAAGAGAGACGATTACGTTTTCAATCANAAAGAAGGGATGACTCAGATCATTTTAAATTCTAGTTGTCAAAGTGACTCTTACATCATGGCTTGTATATTTCCATATTTTAAAGGAACTTTTCAAAAGCAAGACCAAATATATTTGAATAACTTTAAAGCCTTTTTAGAAAAATAAAACATTTTCCTTTGATAAAAGCTACCTATAAAAAATACAACCTCAATTTTAAAACTCCAAGTGGAACTTCTCGTGGAATACTAAAAATCAAAGAGACTTGGTTTTTTATTTTAAAAGATAATGGTCGGGTTGGTNTAGGAGAAACAGGGTTGTTTAGAGGGTTGAGTATTGATGATGTGNACCATTACGAAAACAAACTGAAGTGGGTTTGCAATCATATCGATCTTGGTTTAGAACTTTTACGAAAACAGCTTTATGAATTTCCTTCGATACAATTTGGATTAGAACAGGCTTTTCTGTCACTAAAAAGCGAATCTTCGTTTGAGTTATTTCCTTCCTCATTTACCAGGGAAAAAAATCAATTCCAATAAATGGTCTGATTTGGATGGGAAATAAAAGCTTTATGAAAAATCAAATTCAAGAAAAACTAAAATCAGGTTTTTCCTGTCTCAAAATGAAAATTGGAGCCCTCAATTTTGATGCAGAAATGGAGTTGTTAAAAGAGATTAGAAAAGAGTTTTCGTCCAATGAAATAGAGTTAAGAGTTGATGCAAATGGCGCTTTTAATCCCAAGAATGCGCTAGAAAAACTTCATAGATTGTCAGCCTTGGAAATTCATTCAATTGAACAACCGATCCAACAAGGTCAAGTTCAAGAAATGGCAGAACTCTGTTCTAAAACACCCTTACCAATAGCACTGGACGAAGAACTAATAGGAGTATTTTCATCTGAACAAAAAAAGAAATTAATTGCTACGATAGCACCTCAATATATCATTTTAAAACCCAGTTTAATTGGGGGTTTTGCTGGTAGTGAAGAATGGATTAATTTAGCACAACAAAACAATTGTGGCTGGTGGATAACTTCTGCTTTAGAAAGTAATGTTGGTTTAAATGCGATAGCTCAATTTACTTATACTTTACAAAGTAATTTGCCACAAGGTTTGGGAACAGGAGGACTGTTTACTAATAATTTCACAAGTCCATTAGAGGTTAAAAACGGAACCTTACAATACGATCCGCTACTAAACTGGAATTTAAATTTATTATAATGAACTACATACAACAAGCATACAAAGGGAATAATCAATGGTATCATTGGATTTTTACTTTGATTTTAGTATTTTTTGGTTGGCAAATAATAGGTGTTTTTCCCTTATATGGCGTTGCTATTTCTTATTCCTCAGATATGAATGAGTTTGCAAACGCTGCTCAAAATAATTTCATGACCTTAGGAATTGATAAAAATTTATTTTTACTTTTAATCATTATTAGTTTTATTTCTGGGTTGTTGACTCTTGTTCTTGGAGTAAAATATATACATAGAAGAACCTTTAAATCGTTAGTTACGAGTAGAAATTTAATAGATTGGAAACGTTTTTGGTTTGCTTTTTTTACCTGGGGTATCATTGCTATTATATTAACTATTGTTGGAATTTTTATGTCCCCAGAAAATTACATATGGAACTTTAAACCCATTCCTTTTTTTACATTACTTGCAGTATCTTTTTTATTTCTTCCCTTTCAAACAACATTTGAAGAATTATTATTTAGAGGGTATTTGATGCAGGGTATTGGAACGGTGGTAAAAAACAGATGGTTTCCACTTATTTTTACTTCTGTTTGTTTTGGGTTGCTTCATGGAGCAAATCCTGAAGTAGAGAAGTTAGGAGCTATCTCTATGGTTTTTTATATTGGTACAGGCTTTTTCTACGGAATTATAACTTTAATGGATGAAGGAACCGAGTTAGCTCTTGGCTTACATGCTATCAATAACATAATAGCTGCATTTTTTGTGACTACAAATTGGACTGTTTTTCAAACAGATGCATTATATGTCGATATCTCTGAACCTTCAGTTGGTTTTGAAATGTTTTTTCCAGTATTGATTCTTTATCCGTTTTTATTGTATGTTTTTTCTTCAAAGTATGGATGGAACAATTGGTTAGAAAAGCTAGCAGGAAAGATAGAAGCACCACTTGACGTTGAATAAGAGTTATAGAATTTTAAAATTTTGAAACTAGACAGGCATCATAAGAAATTTCAATTAAATGGAAATTCTTTTTCTTCGGATCAAGAACTGCTTTCTTATGCCCATGATTTTTCAAAGGAACTGTATGATTTTTTTGAAACCTGGTTCTCTAAGGATCCTTTTATTTTGGTAAACACATCAGGTTCTACGGGCGTTCCTAAAGAAATAATGTTGCAAAAAGAGCAAATGATACATTCTGCTTTAGCCACCGGAACATACTTTGACTTAGAAGAAAATACCACTGCATTATTATGTTTGTCTGCCAATTTTATTGCAGGTAAGATGATGCTCGTTAGAGCTTTGATTTTAGGCTGGAAATTAGATGTTGTGTTGCCAGATGCATCACCGTTAAAAAATATTCAAAAAGAGTACGACTTTTCAGCAATGGTTCCCTTTCAGTTAGAAAACTCAATACATTCGTTACATTTAATAAAAACGTTAATTGTAGGCGGAGGTGTTGTTTCTATAAATTTACAGCAAAAAATACAGCACACTAGCTGCACTGTCTTTGCTACCTATGGAATGACAGAAACAATAACTCATGTTGCCGTTAAAAAATTAAATAAATTTAAAAGCATTTCTTCTGGAGAAATAGAGACTTCCTATTATGAAGTGCTACCTGATATTGAAATTTACAAAGATCAAAGGGATTGTTTGGTCATACGAGCGCCAAAAATTTCAAATAACAGTGTTTTTACCAATGATATTGTTCGTTTGATATCTGATAATCAGTTTGAATGGTTGGGGCGCTTTGATACGGTAATAAACTCTGGAGGGGTAAAATTACATCCAGAAAGAATTGAGGAAAAATTATCAAAAGGAATCACTACCCGTTTTTTTCTTGCTGGAATTCCCGACTCAATATTAGGAGAGCAACTTATTTTAGTAGTTGAAGGANCATTTCAAGNTATAGATACAACTCAGTTAAACTTGTCTAAATTTGAAATTCCAAAACAAATTTATTTTGTAGATGAGTTTGCACAAACCCCCACAAAGAAAATAGCTCGTAAAAAAACGCTAGCGTTACTTTCCTTTTNATTTTTTAAAGATATTTATTTCTGTATTGTCCGTANANATTATAATTTATTATAAAATAAACTTTTAATAATACCGTCTGAAAGTCCAATTTTTGGAACATAAATTTTTCTAGCACCACTCCATTTCATAGCAGATAAATAAATTTTGGTTGCAGGAATAATAACATCTGCTCTGTCTGGATTTANACTGAGTTCCGAAACCCGTTCATTAAAAGACATTTGTTTTAAAAACTGATATTGAGCATTCAGATAAATATAGGAAATTGGTTTTCCTTCTGTTCTACCCGACATTTTAAATAATTTATTAATATTACCACCAGAACCAATTAAACACACTTTTTTTAAATCTTTTGTGTTTTTTTTGATCCATTTTTCTACGTTAGAAAACATCTCCTTATTGGTAGATTTTTTATTATTAAGGAGTCGAACAGTACCCATTTTAAAAGATTTCGAAGTAATTATATTCCCTTTTGAAAATATGGTAATTTCTGTACTACCTCCTCCAACATCTACATATAAATAAGAATTATTTCCTTCTATCAATTGATTTAAGTTTGTAGAGGAGATAATTTTAGCCTCTTCTTTTCCTCCAATAATATCAATCTGAACAGCTGTTTTACGATATATTTTTTCAACAACTTCCTTTCCATTTGTAGCTTCTCTCATCGCAGAAGTAGCACATGCTTTGTATTTTTCTACTCCATGAACTTTCATTAATAATTTAAAAGCTTCTATGGCATTAATCATTCTATTCGTGTTTTGTTCGCTAATGATTCCACTTACAAATGCATCAGCTCCCAATCGNATAGGAACACGTACTAAAGAAGATTTTTTAAATTGAGGTTCCTTGTCTTCAGAGACAATAACATTAGAGATCAGAAGCCTAATCGCATTTGATCCAATATCGATTGCACCGTATTTTTTAATTTCTAACAATTGATTCTATTTATGATTTTTAGGAAATTCTATCAAAAAAGTTTTTCCCTTCTTAATGTTTTTCCAATGTTTTTCTTGAAATTGAATACCAATAACTCCACAAGTTGTAACATGTGAAATAGGAGTATTTCCAAATTTATTTACAAATGAATTGATGCCGTGATCATGACTGAAAATAATAGCAGAATTAAAACCATCATCTAACGCATTTACAGTTTTAACTAGGTAACCATCACTAAAACTGTATAATTGTTTTTTTATTTTAAGATTAGATAATGGGTATTGTAAATTTTCGCAAAAAATAATGGCAGTATGAAGNGCTCTATTGGCACTACTTGAGACAAAAACATCTGGTCGGTCTATTTTTTTTGATAAAAAAGATGAAATCAAATGAGCATCTTCTATTCCACGTTTTTTAAGGGGTCTGTCAATATCTTTTATTCCTTGATATTCCCAAGAGGATTTGGCGTGCCTAACAATATATAAAGTTTTCATCAAAAATTTTAATTGTTCAATTGTAAATATAAAAATTTATGGAGCTAATCTTTCTATTTTCCAAGAAAAATCTTTCTCTAAACGATATCTGATTCTATCGTGCATTCTATTCGGTCTTCCTTGCCAAAATTCAATGGAAATCGGTTTTACATTATACCCGCCCCAATGTTTTGGTCTGAGAATTGGAGTGGCTTTAAATTTGTTTTTAAAGGTCTTTAAATTATTGTCTAGTACTTCTCTCGAAGAGACTACTGAGCTTTGATTGGAAGCCCAAGCGCCTAATTTACTTCCATCAGGTCTTGACTTAAAATAGCCGTCAGACTCCTCTTCTGATAGAAATTCTGCTTTTCCTTTAATAATAATTTGTTGTTCTAAAGCTGGCCAAAAAAAAGACAAACAAATATGATTATTAAGGGCTATTGCTTTCCCTTTTTCCGAATCATAATTTGTATAAAAAATAAAACCTTCCTCAGTGTATTTTTTTAATAAAACAACTCTGCTTTTAGGAAACCCGTCTTTTCCAATGGTAGAAATTGTCATGGCATTTGTCTCTTCTATCCGATTAGATTCATCAGCATTTAAAAACCAATTTTTAAATAATTCTAATGGTTTTTTTGGGCAATTACTTTCTAAAAGTTCTTGCTTTTCATATGATTTTCGGTAATTACTTAAGTCTTTTGACATTTCGTTGGTTGAATATATATATCTAATTCCTAGAAAGTTTCTAATTTATTTAGGAGTAGCCATGTTCGTTCAGTGATCATTANTTTTTAGTACGATACCAAAACTCCTAACTTTGTAATTATTTTATGCACTTCGACTCAAAAGAAGGTTTATGATTCCTTTTCTTGTAACAAATATAATCCAATAAAAGTTAAAAATCCATTTAAAACCAATACAAAAAAACCAAAATCGAAACCGAATATTTTATGACTATAATGGCTAATTAAAAAGGTTGAAATTGGAGCAATAAGACACAATAAAGGCACCCACTTGTCTTTTACTTTTTTGGATGTAAATAATCCAAAAGCATACAAACCTAGTAAGGGTCCATAGGTGTAACCAGCCGCTTTAAAAATATTTGCAATGACACTTTGGTCTGCAATAAAATATTTAAAAACAACAATGGTAGCAATCAATAGTATAGAGAAAAGAATGTGAATTTTTTTCCTGATTTTTTCTTGCTCATCTTTAGTTGTTTTTTTATCAATTTCTAAAATATCAATACTAAACGAAGTAGTTAAAGAAGTTAAAGCTGAATCCGCACTAGAGTATGCTGCTGCAATTAAGCCTAATAAAAAGAACAGTGCTGTAGTTGTTCCTAAATTTCCCTGAGTGGCAAGAATAGGAAAGAGTTCGTCTTTATGTGCATCAATTCCATTGCGTTGGGCATAATCAGTCAATAATACTCCTAGTGCTAAAAAAAAGAAGTTTACAATAACCAAAACAATGGTAAACCAAAACATGTTTTTTTGTGCATCTTTTAAGTTTCTACAAGTCAAGTTCTTTTGCATCATGTCTTGATCTAGTCCAGTCATTACAATGGCAATAAAAGTACCTGCTAAAAATTGTTTCCAAAAATAATTACCAGCATTTACATCATCAAAAAAGAAAGTTCTTGAAAATTCACTCTCTTTAACATAAGAAAATAAATTACTGATTTGCATTTCTTCAGAAATGGTGTAAATACAAACACCAACAGCGATCAACATAAAAAGTGTTTGTAAGGTATCTGTCCAAACAATAGTTTTAATTCCCCCTTTGTGCGTATATAGCCAGATTAATAAAATAGTGATGGATACGGTTACCCAAAATGGAATTCCATANGCGTCAAATAGGATTATCTGCAATACATTTGCCACTAAAAACAACCTAAAAGCGGCTCCAATTGTTCTGGAGAGTAAGAAGAAACTTGCACCTGTTTTATAAGAATATACGCCAAACCTATCTTGTAAATAGCTGTAAATCGAGGTGAGGTTTAATCGATAATAGAGCGGGAGTAGTATGAGACCAATCACGGCATACCCAACTACGTATCCTAAAACCATTTGAAAGTAGCTCATATTAGCACCTTCTACCCATCCGGGTACAGAGATAAAGGTTACACCAGAGAGTGAGGCTCCAATCATTCCAAATGCAACCAAATACCAGGGAGAAGTATTGTTTGCTTTAAAAAAAGTTTTGTTGTCAGCAGATTTACTTGTGTAGTAGGAAATAAAAATTAAGACACTAAAATAACCGACAATTAAAAAAAGAATATGTGCTGGTTTCATTTTTAAATTTACATTTACAATGTACGAATATATGTTTTTTACCAGATAATTATTAGATAAATAAAGAAGTACTTCTTTTTTCTTTTTTTATAGGATTCTTTTCTTTTTATTAAGTTAAATTTGTAGGAATGGATTTTTCTTCAAAATTATTAGAAAACGCAGTAAATGAAGTTTCCCGTTTGCCCGGAATCGGAAAGCAAACAGCTTTGCGTTTGGTGTTGCATCTTTTAAAGCAGCCCTCAGAGAATACAAAATATTTATCTGAAGCTTTGCTACATTTAAGAAATGATGTGAAAACATGTGAAAAATGTTTCAATATTTCAGACCTTATTTTGTGTGATATTTGTAGTAATCCAAAAAGAATCTCTAAGAGAGCTTATTTTTGCTTTAAGTTCTACCATGGAAGGCGACACAACAAACTTCTATATATACAAGCAAATAGAGAAATTTGAAATAGAAACCTCCACGATTGCACGTGGAATTTCTGTTGGTGATGAATTGGCGTATGCAGATGAAGTTACCTTAGGAAGATCGATATTAAACAGAATCCCCTTTTCTCAATCTTTAAAAGCATAAAATAAGCCCACTCTAAAAAGTATCTTTTTGATGATTTTTAGTGTGTTATTTTTTTTTGTAGGTATTTTCATTACCAAAAAGTTTGAAAATACATTCATCAACTATATTTTTACTTTTCATTACTATGGTAGTATTCTTATCAGTAAATGTTATAATCT
>JGI24539J26755_10001209_pt1 | contig 11986 bp, 7 predicted proteins | sample NorSeaMetagenome_2_FD_26755 | JGI IMG/M metagenome (IMG submission 26755) | reverse complement strand
CCGCCAAACTCAGCCCCCGCACCGACTCCCCGGCGCCGTACAGCGTCGCCAACACCGACCCGGGCTCCGTCCCCGGCGGCGTCCCCGCGGGTGCCGACTTTTCATCCCCGTCCCCGTCCCCGTCCCTATCCCCTTTCACACCACTCGGGCCGAACGAAGGACCCGGGTTAGAAGCTGGTTACTCTATGTACTCCATCTTGGGCTCCGCCTCCAACGCCTTCGCCTCGACCCCGTACGCCCGCTTGCACTCGCTGACGAAGTCCCGCAGGATCCGCTTGACGCTCATCCTGTACCTCAGCGCCGCCACGTACTCGAGGTGCCCCTCCGGGTCGGTATCCGCCTCTTCCGGAGAGAGGCTCCGGATAGCTTCCTCGATCTCGTTCAACATCTCGGCATCCTCCTCGAGCGTCGTGGCGAAATCATCGGCGAGGATCTCCTCGCACCGCGCGCACGCCTGCGCCAGCGCCGCGCGATCGGTCACGTCCCGGTCCCTCGCGTCGTCGTCGTCCCAGAGCCACTCGTCGCTGTCGCACGACTCGTCGAAGAAGCACGAGAGGAACCGATCGGGGTCCCACATCCCGCACGGCTCGTCGCCCTCGGTCCACACGAAGGTGCTGTGTCCGATCCGTGGGACGTCATCGTCCTTTATCGCGGCGAGCTGCTTGGCGCGCGCGTGCACCACGCGCAGTGCGCTCAACAGGTGCGCGGACTCGCGCACGCCTCCCGGCCTGATGGCCAGCGGCGCCTCCACCGCGAGCATCGACCACATGAACTGCTCCTTCTCCATCTGCGACTTGGGCGAATTGATCGCCGCGTCGACGAACCTGTCGTCGTCAATCAGGTCCTGGACGTCCTCGTATAGCTTGACGAACTCGCCGTCGTTGGGCTCGGGGAAGAACCCGTACGACGTGAGCAGCTCCGCGGAGGTTTCGTGGCCGTAGGTTATGAAAACCTCCTCGCCGGGTTCATACGCCCAGATGCTCCGCATCTGAAAAACCGCGGACTCCTCAGATTCGTCGTCCAAGGGGTCCAGTCCGACCACCTGCCACGGCTCCGCGCCCGCCCACTCGCCGTCGTGTACGCCCTCTTCGCTGCCTTTGGTGAACGCCTTTCGTAACGCCCGTTGCAGGAGCTCGTCGGTGTGTCGGGCGTCCTTCGGGGACTCCGGTCTGTGGTTGAAGAGGTCGACGTAAGGGACCAAGCATCGCGCCCGCCCCCGCGGGGTCATCACGCTGAAGCTCCTGCTGTGCACCTGCTGCAGCGCCCACATGATCTTCTCCTTGGTCCGAGAGTCGTTGCTGTGGCGCATGGCGCCGGCGTTGAACTGCGCGCGTTGCGCAAGGGTCTTCTCGACAGCCTCCGGAAACTGCAGCTCGCGGATGTTATCGACGCACCAGAACGCGGCTGCTCCGGTGGATACCGGGAGCATCGGGCGGTACGTTCTCCAAGTCTTGACCCTCGAGTCGTACTGTCGAATCGTACCGTCGATGAATCCGTCGTCGTCGCCGTCGTCCAGCACGTGAAGCAGCTCCATCGCCAGCCGCAGGTCGTCGCCGTCGGCGTAGCCATCCTCCAGCACGTGAATGGCCTCGCGCCAAGGGACGGTGATGAGGACGTCGCCGGGCGCGACGGGCGCGGTGGCGACGAGGCCCCGGCCGGTGGCGGTCTCCCGGAGCTCCAGGTGGACCCCGCTGCCCTTGCAGAATCGCTTGGAAAACAACGCCCGCGCATCCTCCAGCGATATGCCGTGCTGCTCGGCGACGACCCTGAGGCGTCGGGAGCCACGAGTTTTCCCTCGGGACGTCTGACTAGGATTGTTGCCGGTGCGGGCGAAGGATCTCACGCGCCGCGGACCGGGGTACCTTCGGAGCGCCGTCCTCCGCGCGATACCATGCCGCGCACTCAGGGCGATACCCCCCAACGACACGGCGCTCGCGGACGACATCATACGCCCTCGTATACGCGTCGCTTCTGTGTGGGTCCGACGAGGTGCCGAGGGCATTCTTTCACGCGCTCTGCAGCTTTATCGGTCCAGCTAGGGTAAAATTAAGAGGCGCGACTCCACCGGGGAGATCTCTTTGTGTGTTCTCAAGACATGTGTATAAACGACAAGTTATCAATCGCTAAGAGATCGCGGCGGCTCACTGGTCGCCGTGGTCGCTGGCCATGATGCCCGCCCCCTTGCCCGGGGACTTGGCCTCCTCGTCCACGTCCATCGCGTCCTTCCCCGCGTCCGCCGCCTCGGTTTCGGCATCCTCCGGATCTTTCGCGTCAGCCGCGTCGCCGAGCTCCGCCTTGACCGCCTCAGCTCCCTCCACCTTCTCCTCCTTGACCTTCTTCTCACCGTCCGCCTCCTCCTTCGCCGACGCGTCGTGCCTGGACGGCTTATCGTCGCGGTCCCCGTCCTCGGGCTCGAGCTCGCGGGGATCCGACCGCCGCGCCGCCTCAGCCTCCGCGCCGCCACCCTTCTGGTCGGGGTCCTCCTTCACGCGTCCGATGGAGTCCGGGTCGATGGCGTCGGGCGGGACGTCGTGGAACGGCACGGAAGGCTTGGGCGGGATCTTGCTCAGGTTTTCCAGAATCTTGTTGAGGACGCCTTGGAGGTACTCGGGCGTGTTCTGGTTCTCCATGTTGCTCGGCGCGATCTGAAGCTCGTGCGTGGGGCCAAAGTATTCGGAATAGTCGTTCACGGGGAGCTTGTTCTCGAGGTCGTGGCCCAACAGGCAGCCGGTCTCGTACGTCCAGCACCTGGCGACGTTGCGGATGGTGTACCCACCACCGCCGAGCACGAGGAGCGGCACGCCGAAGGTCTGCATGTACTTGAGGCACTCGCCGTGGCCGCGGATGGAGAGGTTGAAGCACCCGAGCCTGTCGCCGGTGAGCGAGTCGGCGCCCGACTGGAACACCACCGCGTCGGGCTGGTACATCTCCATGACCTTCGCCATCACCGGCTTGAACAGCGCCACGTAGGCCTCGTCGTCGATGCCGTCCTTGAGGGGAACGTTGACGGAGTAGTACTTGCCGCGGTGCTGGCCCACGTCTTGGAGGTGCCCGGTGCCCGGGAAATACTCGCCAAACTTGTGAAAGGAAACCGTCATGACGCGATCGGTGGTGTAGAAAGCCTCCTCGACGCCGTCTCCGTGGTGGATGTCGATGTCGATGTAGAGCACGCGCTGGTGCGCCTTGAGGAGCTCGAGGATCGCGAGGACGATGTCGTTGACGTAGCAAAAGCCCGAGGCTTCGTTCTTCTTGGCGTGGTGCAAGCCCCCCGCCCAGTTGATGACGGTGTCCGTCTTCTTGTGGTTGAGCTGGACCGCGCCGCCCACGGAACCGCCGGTGTAGATCTGGCAGAAGTTGAAGAGGCCGTCGAAGACGGGGCAATCCTCGGCGCAGTTGAAGCGCTTGAGCTGCCTCATGTGCTCGTGCTGGTTATCGGGGGTGATGAGGCGGAGGAACTCGATGTACTCGTCGCTGTGGAACTTGGTCATGTCCTCGGCGGACGCGAGCGCCGGGCGGAACACCTTCATTCGGGGATAGATGAGAGGGTAAGGACGTCAGCGGTGGGTTCATGTTTCGTCGATCGCGCGCGTATCGTGGGGAGGGTGTCGGGGTGGTCCAAAATTAGGTCTGGGGAAATTGAGCGGGTGGGTTTTGCGTTGATATAAATCCAACCGCCAATCTTGGACACCGGGCGCGACGTTCGGGGCGCTCACCTCCATCTCCTTGTATATGCCGTAGTGCAGGAGGAGGTTGTGGGTCATGCGGACACGATGGGGCTTCATCGGGTGACCCTGCCCGTAGTAGAAGTTGCCCACGTCGGGGTCGTAAAAGTACGAGATCTTAGGCTTGCCGCTCATGGTGCACGATGCTGCGCTTGATGCTCTGCCACGGAGGAATGGGGAGAGATGGGTCGGGGCGGTGAGCGGTGGACCCTCGGTGCGACGCGGGGAGATACACGCGACGCGATCGAAGTCGAGGGATGCCGCGCGTGTGGGACCCGGAATCGGACGTCGGGATCGGCTCCCGTCGTTCGCCCGCAGCGATCACGCGCGCGTCGGTCCCGGACGAGGTGTTGCCAACCCTGACGCGCCAGTTCGGGCGGAAAAATCAGCGGTGCCAAGCGGCTCCTTGCCGAGCGGGGGGCGGTATCGGGGTTCGGTCGCGTCGGCGGTGTCGCCGCGGCGGCGCGGGGATCTCGCGAAAACTCACCTCTCGTCGCGTTCGTCTCGACCGAGCGGGACCACCCGGGACGCAGTGCGCGCGCGGGTCTCTGGCTCTCGAGCGCGCGACAATCCCTACATCAGGAAAACGACCCGTCGCCAGNGACCTGACTGGCCTCATACAAAATCGAGTTTGCGGGCGATCTCAATCTCAAAATTGACAATGGGTTTCGGGTTGGACTCGGTCGTTTTCTTTCGCGATTGGTTTGACCGCGAGGTGCCCACAGAAGGCGCCACCGCACACGGGCTCGCGACCGACGAGGCCGAGTGTACGGAGGCGGGATATCCCCGGAGCGTCCGCGTGATACCGGAGCGCGTCGGCCGGGAGACATGTCGAAGGTCACGCCGGTGAGTACCCTCCCATGCCGGACAGCGGTCGACCCGGATTTTGTGTCCAGCGTTCCAACCAACGAGCACCCTCTCCGTCGCCAACCGTCAGCGCGGTTCCGATTGGCGCCGTGTCCGTGTGTTTAGAGATGGTCGAGGCGACACCGTCGCCGGACATCGACCGTGAACCCGATGAATCGAGCGTCCGCGTCGTTCCCGTCGCGATCCCACCGTCGTCGCCGCGTCGACACCGCGTTTCCGGCGCGCGACTCGACGCGCAGGCCGAAAAATCTCAAACCCCGGCTACGGCGATTCTCAACTTTTTCGGTCGGGGGGCGCCCACCCCCGACCCCTTCGCGACGATCCCCCCCCTGAGCGTGTCTGACCCGAACGCCCTCGCTCCTTTCCATCGACAGATAAAGGGCGGCGCCCCACCCGGTGACGAGGAACCGGAGATGACGGAGGAGGAGCGCCAGCTGGCGGACGGCGTCGCCAAGCTCGCCGAGCTGACCGCCAAGTACGAGGTCTCACCGTTCCTCCTCGACCCGCGGTCCCGGTGGATGAAGCGCTGGGACATCATCATCGGGATGGCGCTGGTGTACACCGCCACGATCACGCCGTACGAGGTGGCGTTCCTGGACAGCAAGGGCGGCGGCGCCACACACGCCGGACTGCCCACGTTTCCAATCTACATCATCAACGTGATCATCGATCTCCTGTTCTTCGCCGACGTCATTGCGCACTTTAACCTCATATACTACGACGAGGAGTCGGCGAACGGGATGTACGTCACGGACAGGCAGAAGATCGTGAGGCGGTACGTGCGGGGGTTCTTCGTGGTGGACGTCGTGTCCATCATCCCGTTCCACGAGATGGAATCCGCGGGTGGCCTCAAGGCGCTCAAGCTGCTGCGTCTGCTCAGGCTCGTGAAGCTGCTCCGCATCTTGCGATCGGGGCGCATCTTGAAGAGGCTGGAGGACTCAATGAACGTGAACTACAACGTGCTGTCGCTGGTGAAGTTCATCTTGGGCACGCTGATGATCGCGCACTGGCTGGCGTGCTTCTGGAAGCTCACGGGGAGGACCGTCGCGGAGAAGGATGACTGGGTGACGAATTACTACAGCAACTTTGTCGATTCCGATCTCTTCGCCACGTGCTACGCGGAGACGGAGCTCCCGAACGAGCTGCACGCGTGCATGAACCTGTCGCCGTGGAACATGTACATCGCGGCGCTGTACTGGGCGCTGGTGACGATGAGCACCATCGGCTACGGTGACGTGACGCCCACGAACACGGAGGAGCGATTCTTCGTCATCCTCGCCATGCTCATCGGAACCTCCGTGTTTGCCTACGTCGTCGGCAGCGTGTGCGGCATCGTCGCGAGCATGGACAAGAAGAGCAACGAGCACCACGAGCGCATGGACACCCTCAACGCGATGTCCCGGGAGATGCAGGTTGGCGACGAGCTCCAGATGCGACTGCGCGACTACTTTCGGTACCGACACACCAGCACCAACATCGAGGAGTGGTTCGAGCTGCTCGAGCTCATGTCCCCGTCGCTGCGCGGTGAGGTTGCGCTCAAACAGTGCGGCAGCTGGATCAACAACGTCCCGTTCTTCCACGGCGCCCCCGACGGCTTCATCGTCGACATCGCCCTCAAGCTCAAGACGGAGACGTTTCCGCAAGGGGAGGAAATCGTACACGCCGGGCAAATCTCCACCAAGATGTACATCGTGGAGAGGGGCGTCGTGGGAGGTAAAGGGCGGGTGTTCACCAGCGGGAAGGTGTTCGGGGAGGAGGTGCTGGGCGGCGGATCCCAGGCGGCGTTCACGGCGAGGGCCATGACCTACTGCGACGTATTCGGCCTCCCGGGGACGGATCTCGAGGATACCGCGACAAACTACCCAGCCATGCGGAAGCGCCTGCGGGTGGCGGGGTGCAGGGGGATGATCAAGGACTCGCTCATCGCGTTCGCCCAGGCGTGGGGTCACATCGAGAAGGGAGTCAAGGAGAACCCCAACGGAAGCGTCGAGGAGGCGCAGGTGGATCCGATGGTGTCCGTTCCCGAGCTCGCGGTTGTGCGAAGGAAGGATGACATTTTCAAATTCGCCCTCTCCGTGGCGCGGGACGGCGGGGCGAAACCCGCGCTGCCGTCGGATCCGGCCGGGGCGTTCAAGGCGATTAACCGGACGGTGATCGAGGAGACGGTGGATCCGGGCGGGGATAAGGTGGCCAGGGTGCTGAGCGCGGTGGAGCGACTGGAACGGAAGCTCGCGGCGCTGGAGGCCAAGCTGAAATGAAGCGAAGCTGAAATAAAGCTTCGAGGTGTCGTAGGTGACCTCGTGTTTGAGTATTGTGACAAGAGAAGTTTAGCCACTCGTTCTTCCCTCGGAACTCGTGACAAGACTGTTTCTCGGAACTCGTGATAAGGCGCGTGCCAAACACACGATACGTCCTCCGTTCCGGGCGGTGGCCGTCGCTCACTCTTCGCACGCGCCACGCAGACGCACCCGACACCGTTTTCTTCCCCCAACCCTCCTCCTCAGGTATCATGCCGTACATGAAGCGCCCCCTTCTCCTCGCCGCGCTCGCGCTCATCGCGTTCGCCGCGCTGCTCAACCCCGCCGCCGCCGGGGAAGCAGCCGCCATGGACCCCGCCGCCGTGGACCCCGCCGTGAAGTCCATGGACCCCGAAGCCGAGGCTGACGCGCTTCTGATGCCCACGGACGCCGAGGCCGACCCCGCCGCGACCGACGCCGCCGCGACCGAGATGGACATGGAGCCCGATACAGCGGCCGCCGAGGAAGATGGCGAGCCCAAACTCATCGGCGAGACGCTTCAGGCTGAACCCGAGTTCTCCACCCTCGTGGCGCTCGTCACGGCCGCCAAGGACGAGAGCGGCGCCACCGCCGACGACCTCGCCGCCGAGGGCCCCTTCACCCTGTTCGCGCCCGTCAACGAGGCGTTCGCCGACTTCCTCACGACCTCCGGGCTCACCGTCGAGGAGGTCCTCGCCAACCCCGACCTCAAGGAAATCCTCGCGCACCACGTGGTCGAAGGTACGCCCCCGATACGACCCATCGGCAACCCCCTTCCAGTTGAACCCTCCGAGGAACTTTTTTTTGACTTTGGTTCTGACAACATTTCTCTCTCTTTCCCTTCGCATGTAAATACACCGCCGCCGACGTTCTGGCCATGGAGCTCCCCGCCGAGGTCCCCACCCTCGACGGGCACACCATCAAGATCGACAAGACCACCGACGGCGACGTCCTCGTCGCCGGGAACAAGGTTGTCATGCCCGACATCGAGGCGTCCAACGGCGTCATCCACGGCATCGACGGCGTCATCACGGAAACCACCCCGGAGCCGGAGGCGTGAATCGAAGAACCCCAGGACCAGTGCGATGACGACGAACCCACACCACGAACGGATACCGAACAACGACACGCGACGACGAATGATGACGAAGTGACCAGCACGGCGCTGCTTAGCACGCTCTACGCCGCGGTGCTCGTCATGTGAGAGAAGAACGAACGAACCTGTTTGAGAAAGAACGCGAAGAAACACAAAGAGAGGATTGATATACCACCGATGCTTTCGACGGATACTGATGTGAGCTGTGTGGCCCAGCTCTAACACCAGCCCTTCCATCTTGCGCGGTTGTTGAACGTATCCGAGATCCTCCACGTACGACAAATCCTGCCCGTTCGACATCAACGATGATGATTGACGCTGCATCGTGAAGTCGCACGTGTGGACCACCGATCACCGAGGAGAACAACCGCGCGAGCAGAAGGGACACAACTCACATCTTTTGAAATCTAAGCACAGAACGTTCTCTCCACTACACTCATCGTCTCACCACCGCGTCTACACTCACGTACGAGATAATAAGAGTCTTAACCGAATCGGTCTTTACATTCACAAGCCTAAACGCTTTAGATCCCCGGCGCGGACTGGTGGTCCAGCCGAAACTCGTACGTCCCCGCCTTGGTGATGTACCTCACCCACGGCAGCGCCTGGTACCCGCTCTTCTCAATCACCTTCAGGAACCGCACCTGCACTCCCGACACCGTGAAGTACGGCACCTCGAACTTGACCATCACCGGCGGCTTCTTCTGCCGAGGGCCGTCGTCCTCCAGAGCGCTCACGCTCGGAAGCGAAAACTTTGCCCGCATCTCGACAACCTTCTCACCCGGCACGCTCTTGATCTTCCACAGCATCGCCTCCTGCTCCGGCGCGTACGTCACGCTCCCGAGCGCAGCCTTCACCTCCGGCGTGGTCGCGTCCCCCGGCACCGGGAGCTTCACCTCGACGCCCGTCGCGTTGAGCCGGGATTTGAACTGCGTTCGGAGTTTAACGCTGTATTCCACCCGCGACCGCGACGGCCGCGTCACCTTCGCCTCCACCCATATCAGCGGCTTGACCGGCGTGGTGATCCTGTAGTTCATCAGGTCGAACTGGCCGTCGGGCGGGATGAACGAGATGGTCCGGTCGCTCTCGAACCGCGCCAGCCGCACGCACTGGTGAAACTTGATATCCTCGAGCTCCACGCTCTTACCCCTCGTGCTCTTGTTCTGCGCCTGGAGCATAACCTTATCGTTCAGCCCGAGCTTGCACTCGGGCATCCCGCTCAGCTGCGTGCGCATCCGCAGCGCTCCGTTCACCTCGGAGTTCACCACCGCCCCGTTCGCGTTGACCACGCAGACGCAGCTCTCGACGACGTCCAGGAAAACCTCGTTCTTTTGGTACCGGAGTCCTTCCGATCGCCACGACACCGCGTTGGTGACCGCCATCGGAGCCTTTGGCGCGTGCAGCTCGTGCGCGCCGACGGTGATGAACTCGCTAAGGATCTTAGCCTCGGTGAACTGCGGGTACCCGTTGTCCATGACCTCGTCAAGGAGCTCGTAGATGATCACGAAGTTGTCTCGAATGGATTCTTCCTCGAGCTCTTTGAAGTAGTGCGTGAAGATGTCCACGAGTCTGTGGAGGAATGTCACGAGCGCCACCGCGTTGGCGTTCGTGCGCGACAAGGCCAGGAAGTAGAGGTTGCGGTGCTGTATGTACACGAAGGACGTCTGGATGTCTGCGTCGTAGATTATCGGCTTGAGGTCCGCCTCGGACTCGGCGTTGTTCACGATGGAGACGAACCGCTCCACCATGGACGGGTCGGTGTCGCCGCGCCAGTCCCGCATGAGCAGTGTCTTGAGATTGCTGTCCAGAATGTACAGCGAGGAGCACACCGCGGGGTGCTGGGGCTTTCCGAACGACGACATCCTCGCCTCGTCTCTCTAAACCCGTCCGCGCTAATAATTGCTCGACCTAAAGACGACGACCACCGTGTGAACCCCGAGGTTCCCGCCGTGATGCCGGTGCCGAGCTCACGTCGTCGACGCCCCGTTTCCTACTGAACCGTGCGACGCCGCGCGAGCGGTGCTGATCCGAGGTCGCGACCACGGAAGTGCCCTTCGGTCAGATCCTGGGGTGCAAATGACGACCCTCGATTGGCAGCTCTGCTCTGCAGCTCTGGCAGTCTAGCGCGCGGCGCAGCTCCAGTAAAATTTTGAACCACTTCTTGCACAGGTGGATTCATTCAAATGGCCACCGTACACTTCCGAGGCGAGGGGGGAGCTGCGCGCGTGAACCATGAGCGCCGGTACGGCGGACCCCGAGAGCGTTCGGACGAGCATCACGTCCATGAACGCTCTCCTCGATCCGCTCAAGCATCTCTACCTCAACCTGGCGGACGCCGACGGCAAGACGACGAGGGCCCGGTGCCTCTTCGCGCTCGCCGATACCGGCATCCTGGACGACCTGCCCTGCGCCGACGTCAGTGCCGACCTCGGCCGCGGCTTCTGCGACGACACCGAGGTGGAGTGGACGTACGAAGACTTCGTGAACGTCCTAGGCGCCGCGATCGCGCACCGCACCGCGCATCGCAAGCCCCTCCCGTCGGCGCCCAGGGGCGTACCGCAGAGGCAACTGCGAGATCTCTTCCACCTCTGCTGCAACGACTTCGACCGCGCGAGGCCCAAGAGCAACGCGTCGAGGCTCACCCTGCACCAGTGGCGCGTCATGTGCGACGGCGCGGACTTGCTCACCCGACGGTTCACCGCCGACGCATCCGCGGTGGTCTTCGCGCGGTGCAGGAAGGGACCCGAGCGCGACCTCGGCCTCGATCAGTTCATCGCGTGCCTCGCGGCCGCGGCGGCGGAGACCGGCCGGACCTTCGAGTCAGTCGTATCCGCGGTGTCCACCTCGCCGCTCATGACGGGCGGCGCCGAGAACGTACCGCCGGCGAAGGAAATCGGCCCGGCGGCAACGAAGGACACGTACAAGACGCCCGGGAAGGTGAGGGTGCCAACCGTCTTCGGGGGTGCCAAGCCAAAGACTCCAGGAGGCGCGTTGAAGACCCCAGGAGCCTCGTTGAAGACCCCGGGAGCCTCGTTGAAGACCCCGGGCGGCGCGATGAAGACCCCAGGAGCCTCGTTGAAGACCCCGGCGGCAGGGTTAGCAGCAGAGGCGCAGTACACGTCCGCGCTCGAAGCCGCCGTCGGCTCGCCCGACGCAGAAACCTTCAAAACACACGACACCGACGGCGACGGCCTCCTCCACCGCACCGAGCTCGTCACGCTCCTGTCCTCCGGTGACTCTGCGTCGATGGACGGCGCGCTGGAGCTCGTCACGAAGCTCTTCGACGACGTGGACCTCGACCGTGACGGCCGGGTTTGCCTCGCGGAGTACGAAGCCTTTTGTAAAAAGGCACAGCGGACGCTTCGCAGGCGGACCATGTCGTCCGCGCACGGGCCCACCGCCGCCGCGCCCGTCCCTCCCGTATACGTCAACGACGCGCAGCTGGAGGAGATGTTCGTGGCGTACTGCGTCGTGGGTGCCGCCAAGACCCCCGCCAAGGACAGGCCCAACAGCGCGGGCGACGTGTCCAAGCCACCGGCCATTGACGAGCGCCGGTTCCTCCGGGCGCTCAAGGATGCAAAGCTCCTCGGCCCGAACTTCGTTCAGCAGCAGGCGCAGCTGTGCTTCCACAGCGCGTGCGGCAAGAACGAGCGCAAGCTGGAGTACCGCGGGTTCTTAAAGGCGTTGGGCGCGGTCGTGGCGCACGCGGGGCTGGGCGTCACCTTCGACTCCGTCGCGGCCGCGGTGAAATCGCTGCCGATCCCGGACAAGCTCTCCCAGCCGGTCATCGAGCCGACGGTGGCGCCGCAGCCGGCGGCGAAAACGCCCGGTGCGCGGCCGTTCAGCGCGCGCGCCTCCATCGGTTCCTTCGGGACGTCCTCGTCATCCGGCGATTCCAGCTTTGGGTCGAATCGGGGCGGATCGGGCAAGACTCCCGGTTTTGGGTTCAAGAGCGCCAAACCCAGGCCCAAGAGCGCCAAACCCCGCGTCAGCGTGTCCTTCGCGGACGACGACGACGTCGGCGG
>JGI24539J26755_10001208_pt1 | contig 11990 bp, 10 predicted proteins | sample NorSeaMetagenome_2_FD_26755 | JGI IMG/M metagenome (IMG submission 26755) | reverse complement strand
TAACCTGAAGTGGATCTAGCCATTTTTTTGGCTCACTTTTTGCTTGACCCATAAAAGCACTTTTTAGCCAGCTCTCTTTAATACTAATTTGATTTTCTGAAGAAAGGTGTTGAAAGGAACAACCTCCACATACTCCGTAAACTTCACACTTTGCTTCAATTCTATCAGGTGATTTTTTAAGTATTTCAATCATGTCTGCTTCCTCGTACTTTGAACGAGATTGAGAGCGAGATGCAATAACTTTCTCACCAGAGAGTGCGCCACGAGTGAAAATGATTTTATTATCATGATGAGAAATACCCCTACCCTCATGAGACAAGGATTCAATATCTAGTTCATAGATTTTTTCTTTGAGTTTTCTTCTTCTAGCCATTTAGTTGCTTTGATATTTCATTTTTAAAGACTGAATAAGTTCCTTTAGAGTAACAATATATATGAATTCTTGATTGAAGTATTTATGAAGCAAAACTGAGAAATTACTGACATCCAACGCTCAGTTGTTATGATTATTCATATTAGAAAAAGTCATATTTTTTCTAGATAAAGTATACAATAATTAATAAATATAAAGCACTTTGAATGTTTTCATAAATTTATAACTATTAGAGTAAATATGACAAAGATTGCAAATGGAATTAAAGTTATCGATTCAGGTTATTACAGTAAAGACTTTGCCTCAATATATATTCTAAGGCAGGTCAATAAAGTTGCCATAATTGAGACTGGAAATAACTTTAGTGTGTCAAATATCCAAAAAGCTCTTGAGAAAGATGGTCTTAGTTTTTCAGATGTAGCTTATGTAATACCTACTCATGTTCATCTTGATCACGCCGGTGGCGCAGGTCAACTCATGAAACAATGTAAAGATGCAAAGCTAATAGTTCATCCTCGTGGTGCCCGACATATGATAGATCCTCAAAAATTAATTGCAGGGGCTACGGGAGTTTATGGTGAAAAGAAATTTAAAGAACTCTATGGAGATATTATTCCAATAGAGGCAAATAGAGTTATTGAAGCAGAAGACAACTTTCTACTAGATTTTGAAGGCAGAGAACTTAAATTTATTGATACCCCAGGACATGCAAAACATCATTTTTGTATATGGGATAAACAAACAGGAACCATGTTCACAGGTGATACATTTGGAATCTCATATAGAGACCTTGATAAGGATGGTGAAGTATATATTTTCCCAAGTACTAGCCCTGTTCAGTTTGATCCTAAGGCGCTTGTTGAGAGTATCAATAAAATAATGGAATATAATCCTCATAGAGTCTGCTTAACGCATTTTTCTGCAATTAAGCCCTCAAAGCAGGTTGTTGAGCAGTTGATAGATGGCATCAAATTTGTAAGCGATCTGGCAAAAAAATATGCCGCCCATAATGATGCAGAATTAATTATTCGTGAAAAGATGATGGAATACTTTTTAAAAGGACTTTCAAAAATTGGCGTTGCAGATCTAAATTTTTGTAGAGAAAGGCTTGAGCTTGATGTAAAAATTAATACTCAAGGCTTAATTTATTGGCAACAAAAAAATTAGTTTTTTTAAAAATAAAATTCAATTAGTTATGAATTTTTTTAATAAAAAAATTTACAGCATCTATGATAATTAAAATAATATTTTTTATTTAAATTAATTTTCATATCAAAAAAAATGAAATCTTTTATTCCCCCTTCTAGAGTCTTAATGGGTCCTGGGCCTGCAGATGTTCATCCAAGAATTCTTGAGGCAATGTCAAGGCCAACAATAGGCCATTTAGATTCTGCATTTATAGATATGATGGATGAAATTAAAGAAATGCTCAAGTATGCATTCAAAACTGATAATGAGCTAACGATGCCTATCTCTGCCCCTGGATCAGCAGGTATGGAGGCTTGTTTTACTAATCTTGTTGAGTCAGGTGACAAGGTAATTGTTTGCATTAATGGTGTCTTTGGTTCTCGTATGAAAGAGAATGTAACAAGAATTGGCGGTCATGCAGTAGTTATTGAAGATGAATGGGGCAAGCCAGTAAGCTCAGATAAACTTGAACAAGCCTTAATTGAAAATCCTGATACTAAAATAGTTGCGTTCGTTCATGCTGAAACTTCAACAGGAGCCTTGTCAGATGCAAAATTACTTTGTCAAATTGCCAATCGATATGGCTGTCTAACAATTGTTGATGCTGTAACTTCGTTAGTAGGTTCAGAATTAAGGGTTGATGAATGGGGTATTGATGCAATCTACTCTGGTTCACAAAAATGCTTATCTGCAATGCCTGGACTTTCACCTGTTAGTTTTAGTGAAAGAGCAATTCACAAGATCACACATAGAAAAAAGGCTGTTACTAGTTGGTTTTTAGATCTGAACTTAGTAATGGGTTACTGGGGTAAGGGCGCAAAACGAGCCTATCATCATACTGCTCCAGTTAACACTCTATACGGCTTACATGAGTCCTTGATTATGCTTACTGAAGAAGGGCTAGAAAATTCATGGCAGCGTCATCAAGATAATCATATTCTTCTTAGGGATGGGCTACAAAATTTAGGAATTAACTTCCTAGTTGATGAATCTAGTCGTCTTCCTCAACTAAATAGTATATTTATTCCAAAAAATACCGATGATGAAAAGGTGCGCTCATCATTAATTAATAAATACAACATTGAAATTGGCGCAGGTCTTGGAATCCTTTCTGGAAAGATATGGCGAATTGGGTTAATGGGTCACACTTCAAGGAAAGAAAATATTGAACTTTGTTTGGCGGCACTAAAAGAAACTTTGTAAATTTTAGTCTTTAATTTTTGCTAATAATACCTCATCAGTTTCAACCCTATCAGGGTCAGGAAGACAACAATCAACTGGACAAACCTCTACACACTGAGGCTCATCAAAATGCCCAACACACTCTGTACAAAGATCACCATCTATTTCGTAGATTTCGTCACCCATATAAATTGCTTCATTAGGGCACTCAGGAACACAGACATCACAATTAATGCATTCTTCTGTAATCAATAGAGACATAAACTTTTCCCCATCTTTAATAATTAAACCAACAATTCACTAGAGTTGGATTTTTTTTATAAAACCGAACATATTTTAACGTATCAACACAAAAATAATTATGATATTCGGTATCATTAATTATTATTTTTTTTAGGGTTATTATGAGATCACTTCTACTTATCTTCACTTTCTTATTTTCTTCACTTTCATTTGCCAACTTAGAAGATGGTATATATGCCCATATCAATACCAATAAGGGCGAAATAATTGTAGAGCTTGCATATGAAAAAGCACCCCTCACTGTCATTAATTTTATAGGGCTTGCTGAGGGCACAAAAGATAGCAACAAGGAGCTGGGTGTTCCTTTTTATGATGGAATATCTTTTCATCGCGTTATTGAAGACTTTATGATTCAAGGTGGGGATCCTGCGGGTAATGGGACTGGAGGACCTGGGTATAACTTTTCAGACGAGTTTAGTGACCTAATACATGATAAACCAGGAGTGCTTTCAATGGCAAACTCAGGGCCAAATACGAATGGCTCTCAATTTTTTATTACACATGTTGCAACTCCCTGGTTAGATGGAAAGCATAGCGTATTTGGCTTTGTTGTTAATGGTATGGATGTTGTCAATTCAATTGAGCAAGGAGACACTATTGAAAGTTTAGTGATAAAGCGTATTGGAGATGATGCTAATCAATTTTTAGCTAATGAGGAATCATTTAGAGCCCAAATGTTGATTATCAATGAGGGATTAATTGCGCAGCAAGAATTACGCATTAAAGACTTTGAAAATTATGTCTCATCAAATTATCCTAACGCTTTAAAAGATGAATTAGGTATTTTTAGTGAGGTAAACAATGAAGGTAATGGATTAAAGGCTACTAAAGGTCAGGTTGTTACAGTTGATATTGCTCTTATTGCACATTGTTGTCAGGTTATTCGTGAACCTGGCAATCCAATTCAATTTACAATTGGAAGTGGTGACATACTTGGCTTAATTGATAGTAGTGTTGCACAAATGTCTATTGGTGAAAAACGAACTATTATTGCATTGTATGAGGATGTTTTTGGAAATGCCTCAAGCCAACAAACAAATATCCCCCAAGATTCTTATTTAATTTTTGAACTAAATCTTATTGAAGCTAAAGGTAATTAGTAATGTTTCTTGAACTAATAAGCTTCCTTTCTTCACTTGATTCAGGCTTTAATGTTTTAAGCTATCTAACTGTTAGAGCAGTATTTGCTATGATGACTGCCCTTTTAATTACTCTAGTTCTTGGTAAATGGATTATATCAAAACTTCAACATTATCAGATTGGCCAAGTAATCAGGGATGATGGTCCAGAGTCTCATCTTGAAAAGAAAGGTACGCCAACAATGGGTGGGGTTTTAATTCTTTTTGCTTTTTTCTTAAGTGTTATTATCTGGGGAGACTGGAATAACCCTTTCCTTTGGATTGTAGTAGTTACAGCACTGCTTTTTAGTTCGATTGGGTTTATGGATGACTATCTGAAAATTAAAAAACAAAACTCAGATGGTCTTAGTCGAAGACAAAAAATTGCAGCACAATCAATTAGTGCAATATTAATTTGTATATGGTTAATTAGCTTAAATTCTAAAACAATTGGTGCTGAGCTTTTAGTTCCTTTCTTTAAGGATCTTATTATTCCATTAAATATATTTGGTTTTTTAATCATTGGTTGGTTTGCAATTGTAGGAAGCTCCAACTCTGTCAATCTTACAGATGGTCTAGATGGTCTTGCAATAATGCCCGTTATTTTAATTAGTGGTGCTTTAGCAGTTTTTGCATATATTGGGGGAAATTATAATTTCTCTGGCTATCTTAATATGCCATTCATGCCTGGGACTGGTGAAGTATTTGTATTATGTGCTGCACTAATAGGGGCAGGTTTTGGCTTTCTTTGGTTTAATACTTATCCAGCTGAGATATTTATGGGTGATACAGGATCATTAGCCTTAGGTGCAATATTAGCAGTAATTGCAATAATTGTTCATCAGGAGATATTATTAATCTTAATGGGTGGCGTATTTGTAGCTGAGACCTTNTCAGTAATAATTCAAATAAGTTATTATAAAAGAACTCAAAAAAGGATTTTTTTGATGGCACCCCTTCATCATCATTATGAAAAAAAAGGACTAGCAGAACCAAAAATTATTGTTCGCTTTTGGATAATTACCCTAATACTAGTTCTAATTAGTCTAGCCAGTATAAAGATTCGATAATACAAATACTTTGGCACTGTAAAATATAAATTTATGAGTATAAAGTCAGATAATTGGATAAGAAAAATGTCTCTAGAAGAAGGCATGATTTCTCCATTTGAACCCTATCAACTCCGTAAGGTAAATGATCAAAAAATTATCTCTTATGGAACATCAAGCTATGGCTATGATGTTCGCTGTTCGACAGAATTTAAAATATTTACAAACATTAATCATAATATTGTTGATCCTAAAAATTTTGATGAGCAAAGCTTTGTTGAGGTTAATTCCAATGAATGCATTATTCCTCCTAATTCTTTTGCCCTAGCAAGCACAATTGAATACTTTAAAATTCCTCGTTCGACTCTTGTTATTTGCTTAGGAAAATCAACTTATGCAAGATGTGGGATTATTGTTAATGTCACTCCACTTGAGCCTGAATGGGAAGGACATGTGACCCTTGAATTTTCTAACACCACACCGTTACCAGCAAAAATATATGCCAATGAAGGTGTTGCTCAGATGCTTTTTTTTGAATCAGACGAAGTATGTGAGACGTCTTATAAAGATAGAGATGGAAAATACCAGGGTCAAACTGGCGTCACCCTTCCTAAGACTTAACTAATATGTCTGAACTCTCTAAGCGTCGCACCTTTGCGATCATCTCTCATCCAGATGCTGGAAAAACCACTGTTACTGAAAAACTTCTTCTTTATGGTGGTGCAATTAAGACCGCTGGAAGTGTTAAAGCAAGAAAAGCTGATAGTCATGCTACAAGTGATTGGATGGAGATGGAAAAAGAAAGAGGCATCTCTATTACCTCATCAGTAATGCAGTTCCCTTATGATAATCATATTATAAATTTATTAGATACTCCAGGTCATGAGGACTTCTCTGAAGATACTTATCGCACTCTAACCGCTGTAGACTCTGCCTTGATGGTTATTGATGTTGCTAAGGGTGTTGAACAAAGAACTATCAAACTAATGGAAGTCTGTAGACTTCGTGATACTCCTATCCTAACATTTATTAATAAAATGGATCGTGAGGGTCGAGAACCCATTGANCTTTTAGATGAAGTTGAATCAGTTTTAAATATTGAATGCTCTCCAATAACNTGGCCAATTGGAATGGGTAAAGGCTTTAAAGGTGTATTTCATTTTCTAGAAAATAAGGTCTATTTATTTGAAAGTGGTAAGAATGCAAAAATAGGTGAAAACACAATTATTGAAGGTATCAATAATCCTCAACTAGATGAAATTTTAGGTAATGAGTTTGCTCAAGAGGCTCGAGAAGAAGTCGAGCTGATTAGTGGTACAACTAATCCTTTCAACTTAAAAGATTTTCTAGAAGGCAAACAGACACCAGTTTTTTTTGGATCTGCAATTAATAATTTTGGTATTGAAAATTTACTTGATGGCTTTATCAAATACTCACCAATTCCTCAAAGTCGTGAGAGTGACTCAAGGATTGTNTCCCCTGATGAAGAAAAGTTAACAGGCTTTGTCTTCAAAATTCAAGCCAATATGGATCCAAAACACCATGACAGATTAGCCTTTATGAGAATCGTAAGTGGTGAGTACCAAAAAGGTATGAAAGTTCTTCAAGTTTCTACAGGTAAACAAATAAAAATTGCTAACGCTGTAACTTTTATGTCTCGAGAAAGGAGCTCTACTGAAGTGGCTTATGCTGGGGATGTTATTGGGATTCATAATCATGGAGGTATTGGCATTGGAGATACCTTTACTCAAGGAGAAAAAATCAACTTTCAAGGAATCCCAAATTTTGCACCAGAACTTTTTAGGCGTGCATTACTTAAAGACCCTTTAAAAGCAAAAGCCCTCCAAAAAGGTCTTGATCAACTCTCTGAAGAGGGNGCAACGCAAGTATTTCGCCCCATCTCAAATAGCTCTCAAATTTTAGGAGCTGTAGGAATATTGCAATTTGATGTTGTTGCTCATAGACTTAAGTATGAATATGGCGTGGACTGTCAATTTGAAACAATAAATGTAGCTACTGCAAGATGGGTAGTAGGATCTGANAAAGATATCGATCAGCTTAAAATAAAAGCTGGTAATAATGTTGCAATTGATAGTTCTGGAATGTTATCTTATTTAGCGCCCAGTATGGTGAACCTTCAACTCACTATTGAGCGTCATCCAAATTTAAAGTTTAACTCTACAAGAGAGCACTAAGTCCTTTTATACCTCTAAGGGTTTAACAACCTCAGCAATATCCTTCTTATTTAAATAACCAACATCTGAACCACTTGAATCTTGAATAATGCAACAGTCAGCATTTTCACGAAGCATCTCACACAAAGCAGAATCAATTGAATCCATATCACTAACTGCAATTGATTTAGAGCCCTTTGATGGNTTTTGATCTGTCATAACAGATTTAGTTTGAAGCACATGAGAGCGATTTACTTTTTTAACAAAGTCTCTTACATAATCGTCTGCAGGTGTCATTAAAATTTCCTGACTTGTACCATGTTGGACCAACTCTCCACCATTTAAAATAGCGATGCGATCACCAATTTTAAGAGCCTCNTCAAGGTCATGAGTAATAAAAACAATTGTCTTGTGAAGCTCTTGTTGCAGTTCTAGGAGTAAGTCTTGCATGTCACTTCGAATTAAAGGATCAAGGGCACTAAAGGCCTCATCCATCATTAATATTTCGGTATCACAAGTAAGAGCTCTAGCCAAACCAACACGTTGTTGCATTCCACCTGATAGTTGAGATGGGTAGCGATCTTCATAACCTGTTAAGCCTACTCGATCAATCCATTTTTTTGCTCTAGTAATGGCATCATCACCTTTCACACCCTGTAAGTGAACACCAAGGCAAACATTATCCAAAATTGTTTTATGAGGTAACAATGCAAAGCTTTGAAAAACCATCGCTGTTTTTTGCTGCCTAAACTTACGAAGTTGCTCCATAGGCATTTGAATCACATCCTCACCACCAATCATGATAGAGCCAGCGGTAGGTTCAATAAGTCGGTTGATATGACGAATAAGAGTCGATTTTCCAGAGCCTGAAAGACCCATAATTACTTCAATATTCTTGTTTGCCAGGTCAAGGTTAATATTACTTAGTCCAAGAACATGCTGATGCTCCTTAAGGAGATCATCTTTGCCCATTCCGTTATCGACATGTTTTAAAACAGACTCTGCCTTTGGTCCGAAAATCTTTGTCAGATTTGAAATTTTTATTTTTATATCCTGCGTCATAGGACATCTCCAGAACGGTGTTTTTGAATCCTAGTACCAAATGCTTGAGAAACTCTATCAAAAATAACTGCCAGAGCAACAATTGCAAGCCCATTTAGAGTACCCATTGATAAATATTGATTTTGAACAGCCTGGAGTACTGGTAGTCCAAGTCCTGCAACTCCAATCATTGAGGCAATAACAACCATCGCTAAAGCCATCATAATAGTCTGGTTTATCCCAGCAAAAATATTTGGAAGAGCCAAAGGTATTTGCACCATAAACAATCTTTGCCTATATGTAGCTCCAAATGCATCTGCTGCTTCCATCGCTTCTTTATCAACCAAACGTATGCCTAAATTTGTTAACCTCACAATAGGTGGCATAGCATAGATACAAACTGCAATTAATCCAGGAACCTTACCAATACCTAGCATCATAACAACAGGAATAAGATATACAAATGGAGGGATTGTTTGCATAATATCCAGTACAGGAGTTATTATTGATTGTGCTCTTTCGGACTTTGACATCCATACACCAAGAGGCATTCCTAATGTCAAACATAGAAGTGTTGCAGCTGAAATCATTGTTACAGTTGAGATCATAGGGTCCCACATATCTAAAAATCCAATTGCAAAGAATGCAAACATAACTGAAATTGAGACCTTAATACTTCTAGAGCCTAACCAGGCTAAAATTCCTGCTACCCCTAAAAAAATCGGCCATGGTGTTGATAATAATAGCCTTTCGAGCCAAACTAAAAAAAACATTAACGGATCAAAGAAAGCCTCAATATTACTCCCAAACTCTCTTGTAAAGTCTTTAAAAGCAGCATCAACACAGTTACGAGAACTCATCATTACATCCCCAGGTATTGATATTACATTGTTTACAAATATACTAAAGTCTGAAGTCGTTATTGAATCTCCAACTCGAGAAGCCATACTACTGAAGTATTGAATTTGCGACTCAGGGTTGACTGGGCGAATTGCGTTAATACTTAATCCAACATCGTTAGCATAACCACTTATATTTGCAGCCAAAGCCTCTGGATCAGTTGATCGTATAGAGATATACTGCCTATCTAGTCTTTCCACAGTTTTATCAAAACTAGCAACTGCTCTTACTTTAATATCACCATAATTACCCGCTTCATAGAGGCCAGCTAACTCGTTTACTTTTGCACTTAACTCATTTGCTTTATTTACTAATGGCATTAGAACATTTTCAACAGTCGAGACATCGGTTCTAATAGCAGCTTCTTTAACAGCTCTGGAAAGAGCCTCTGAATCATTTATATAAGGCATTAGATCTGAAACTATTTCATTACTCTCTGCCATATCCTTAACTTTTGCATGGGTAGAGATACTTAGCGTATCTAAGTTATAAATCATATCTCGAACACCAGGATAATTCTTATATATTGAGGATGAGGCATTCACTTGCTCACGAATTTGTGACAATTGATCTAAGTGAGTTTGGATTGAAGAATTTGAACTAAGGAAATCAATATTTCCTTTAAGACCTGTAATTTTTTGATTTAGTAATGCAATTTGAGAACCCATTTCACTCATAAAGGAATCAGTGTATTGCTCTGCTTTATCTGAATATGTACTTGAAAGCTCTTCAACCTTAGCAAGCAACTCTTGTGCCTTTGGATTATTATTTATATATCGCGCATTTTCACTAATAGCTTTAAATAAAGTTTCTGTTTCAGCAAATAAAGAAATAACCTCATTAGGGGTAGTTATAGAGTTAACCTTATTTGTTAGCTCATTAATAGTACTACCATAGTTTTGTAATAATGAGTTTTCGTTTGAACTATAGAGACCAGAAAGCTCTTGGGTCTTATTCTCTAGGGCTTGAGCTAATAACTGAACCTTTTCGAGAAGTTCTGCTGAATTATTAACTTCGGTTAATCGATTAGAGTCGTTTGCTAATTCTTTTAACGTTTTCGTTTTAGCTTCTGCCCGATCAGTAAGCTTTACAAAACTATCCGTTATTTGAACTAACTGGGAATAATCTGTAGCACTTTGAGCTTGAGCTGTTAAGTCATCAGCTCTTTTTGTCATCGCTTGGATAAAGTTTAAATCTTTCCCAAGTATTCTTAGATCTGCAATTTCAGATGCTGGCGGAATACACTCTATTATTGACTGTTGTGGGATTGGCCTAACTGCCGCCATAAAAAACTCCTTTAAACTCTTTTTAATTTAAACATTTTTTCAATAGAAATTGAAATTGAATTTGAACTAAAATTTAAAATAACTTATCCAAAAAACTAATTTTTATGATTAAAGACTAATATTTAGTCTCTAATCATAAAAATTGCCCGTAATCATAAAATCTACGGGCAATTAGTATTTACCTAAAACTAGAATAACTAAAAAAATGTTTCTAGTTTCTTAGAACCTTTATAGAGAAGCTTCTACTGAGGCAGCAACATCTGCACTGACCCAAGCTTTCCATACGTCTCCATGAGATGATAGGAATTCAACAGAAGCGTCAGCTCCTGTACCTCCAGTATCTTCCATCCATACTAGCATTTGATTCATTACAGAACCAGGCCATGTACGAGCTTCAAAATACTTCATCGCATCACTTGGACCGTTGTAGTACATATTGTCACTTAGTAGTGTATTCACTCGAGAATTAATCCAAGATGAAGCCTCACAACCAGTACTAGCGACAGCAACACAACCTACCCAGTTATCATCACCAGCGTAAGAGCCCATGTCGATAGCCTGCATGTCATATTTACCAACTAGTGAAGTTGGATTCCAGTAATAACCGAACCAGTTATCACCACTCTCTGATGCTTTTGCAATTGAACCATCAAGTCCAGCTGCTGAACCAGGATCGATTAACTTCCAACCTTTTGCTTCCATATCAAACGCGTCATAAAGTGCTTGGTTTGATAATTGACAACCCCAACCAGCAGGGCAACCATGGAAAGCGCCCATTGAAGGATCTTCCTTGTCTGGGAATAAGTCTGGACGTGCAAGAATTGCTTCAGCTGAAGTTAACTCTGGATGTGCATCAAGTGTAGCAGGTAAAACCCACCAGCCTTCACCAAGACCTGACATTGGAGCTATATTACCAATGTGTAAACGACCCGCGCCAACTGCACTATCAACTAGATCAGCCATTGCATTAGCCCAAATTTCTGGAGCAACGTCTGGTGAACCAGTTTCATTCATTGAAGTAAATGTAGGCATAGTAGAACCAGCAACTAGCTCAATTTCACAGCCCATTGCTTCCAACATAGCCTTGTCAACATTAGCCATCAAAGAAGCTGATGCCCAGTTCATGTCGGCAATAGTTATTTTTCCACATGCAGCATTTGAAGCAGTACTAAACATTAATAAAAATGCAGTAGCAGTAGCACCAAATACCTTAGTGATAAATTTAATATTCATATTTTCTTTCTCCTAAAGGATTAATTTATATACAGATATAGAGTGAATAATTTCAAACTCTGAGACGATTATAGCAATAGAATAAAAGGGTTTTGATGTTTTTTTAAAAAAAATAGACTAGTATTTCTTAATATAAAAAAAGA
>JGI24539J26755_10001204_pt1 | contig 12028 bp, 6 predicted proteins | sample NorSeaMetagenome_2_FD_26755 | JGI IMG/M metagenome (IMG submission 26755) | reverse complement strand
CCAAGGCGGCGAAGGAGGGAAGCGTCGGGGGTGGCGGTTTGTTTGAGAATTTGTCGCAGGAGGAGCGGAAGAAGCTCGGCGCGGTCGGCGTCGTCGGCGCCGTCGTCGGGTTCATCCTCGGTGCGGTGCTCGGCGGCGGTGCGTCCAAGCCCACGGCGTCGGCCGCCGAGCCCGCGAAGAAGAAGGGCGGTTGGGGCAAGTAAGTGGTCCGAGCCGAGGAGAGAGAGAGCCGGGGGGCGCCGAAAAATTGGTGAGAAATCCCCCTGTACATCAGCGTACTGAAATTCATTATATATCATAACGACGCATCGCCGTTCGACCCCCCTGTGTACAAGTACCACCGTGGGGTGCCGCCGCGGGAACGTCTCGGTGATGGATCATCAATCATCAATGCATGCCGCGGGGCAGCGTGAGCACCGCGGCGGTTTGCGGCGGCATGGATATTTTCACGCATCCCTCGGCGTCAACCTCGTACTTCCCCTCGACGCCGTGGCTCGTGTACGCCGCCACGAGCGTCTCCCCGGGGTTGAACCCCGTCTGCACGGTCATCACGCCGGTGTTCTCGACGCGCCCGCTGTGGAACAGGCACACCGCGTCCACGCCGTCGTTCCTGGAGTCGAAGAAGCGCTCCCACACCAGCAGCGCCTCGCACTCCTCCCGCCCTTCCTCGGGGTTGAGCTCCTCGGGCGCCTCCGAGCCGTCGGGCGCCCGCGCCTGGCGACTCGCCTCGCTCCAGCGAAGACCGCCCCGCCTGAGCGCGTACAGGTCCCGCCGTAAGTGGTTCACGCCCTTGACGTGCTCGAGGAGGTCGGTGTTCCACTCGTCCTTCTTGTGCCAGGGAAACGCCTCCCTGTTCGCGGGGTCCCGGCCCGCGCCCGTGAGCCCGTTCGATGACGTCTGGCCAACCTCCGTGCCCTGGTACAGCATCGACGGACCGGGCGCGCACGCCATCATGAGCGTGAGCATCTTGAGCGCGTCGGTGTCCCCTTGCAGCATCCAGAGCGCTCGAGCGGTATCGTGCGAGTCGAACAGGTTCATCAGCATGGACGGGTGCGCGCTTCCCCCGCCCAGTGGTGAACCTGACCCCGTGGACTCCGTGTGCGCTTTCTGGTACGCCGCGCACACTTCGCCGAAGTTATCTTTGAACCCCCGGGCGTCCACCGCGATGACCTGGTACTCACCTCCGATGGCGTCGTCTTGCCTCAGCTCGAACCCGCATCCGACGAAGCCCAAGGAGCACGTCCCGAAGGCGTAGTTCATCAACGAGTCGAAGTGGTTCCCTTCGCCCACGCAGTCGGGCCGGACGCCGAAGAGCTCGCCAACGGTCACCGCGCCCGGGTTGATCGCGCGGACCCGTCGGCGGTACTCCTTCCAGAAGTCATCCGGGATCTCGATGGGGTAGTCGAGGCGCCACCCGTCGATGTCGAACTCCTTCACCCACCACTCGCCAACCTCCAGGATGTGTTCCACCACCCCGGGGTTATCGAAGTTGAGCTTGGGTAGGTCAGGAAGGTCCCACCAGCACTCGTAGTTGACCTCGTACCGCTCCACGTCGTACGCTCGGACGGGGAACGACTTGGGCAGGAACCACCCTTTATACGGCGACTGCGTCTGGCCGTCGAGTAAGGACGTGAACGCCCAGTGCCCGCGACCGGTGTGGTTGAACACGCCGTCGAGCACGAACCGCATGCCCCGTCTGTGGATCTCGTCGATGAGCTCCTTAAACGCAGCCTCGCCGCCCAGCAGCGGATCCACTTTCATGAAGTCCGAAGGATGGTACCGGTGGTTGGCGGTGGAGAGGAAGACTGGCGTCGTGTAGATGGTGTTGATGCCGAGGCTCTGTATGTAGTCCAGGTTGGCGGTGATGCCCTTGATGCTGCCGCCCTGGAACGAGCGGATCGTCGGGGTGGCGCCCCACTCATCCAAGGAAACGCCGGGCGGGGGGCCGTCTGGGTCGGGGGCGAACCTGTCGGGAAAGATTTGGTAGACGATCGCATCTTTCCACCAGTCCAACGGGTTGTTCGGGTCGGTAGGTGACGGGGTGACGACGACGCGCGTGCCGGGGTCCGCGGACGTGCCGGGCTTGACGAGGTCGTTCCAGTCGCCCCACGTGCCCTGGTTGGGATGGTCTTGTTGGGTGTCGGTGGCGAACACCCGGAGCGATTTTCGTCGCCCGATGAGGTTTTTGGAATTGATGATCCTCGCGGTCGCGCGGTCGGTGGACGCGGACTTGCGGCGCGAGCGAAGCGCGGTGAGGTCGAGGGCGCTCGTGAGCGCCGACATCGCTGCCATGATGTCTTACNGGTCGAGAGACTGTCCTCCTCGGTTGGGGTGCTGGACTGTTTGAGACTCGGTCGGGCGAACTCGGGGCTTTATTCCACGTCAGAATGCGCTTTTTCAGAGGTTCTTTTTCAGTCAAGTTTTTTGTTCTCCATCAACCCGCCGCCGGTCATCCTTCGCCACAACGACCGCACTCAGCGCGTCAGAAGCAGCAACGATGCCCCAATTCTTCGGTCTGGAGATTCCCAAGGGCGAGGTGAGTGCCCCCGTCCCGTGTACACGCACCCTTTCGCCGTCGAGACGCGATGACCGCGCGCGATCTACGGCCCCCGCCGGCGAAGGTGCCTTTTGTTCCCGGGAGCCTCGAAGCGGCGGCGGAGCGCGTCTCCCGGGCGATGTTCCGCCGCGACGATCGCTTCCGCGGACGCGTTCGCGCGTGTTTCCGTCTACGTCAGCCCTGTCGATGAGCCGGACGCGCCCCGCACCGCCTCTCACGCACCGAACCGCCCGCTGACCGCCTCCGTCCCGTCCCCGATCTCTCATCATCGCAGGCGAAGAAATTCGCCGCCGACGAGGGCGACTCCATCGTGATCACCCAGGTCGCGCTCGGCCTGAAGCCCAAGGAGCGCGAGCGCGTCACCGTCTTCGTCAAGACCCAGGACTCTCCCGAGCTCGCGATCGGCTCCCTGACGATGGGAACCGCGGACCAGTTCACGCTGGGATCCGGGCTCACGTTCAGCGCGGGGGAGACCGTCACCGTCCGCCACAACGGATCCACCTCCGTGTGTCTCACCGGTCGCATCGAGGACGACTTCGACGACGACATGGACCTCTTCAACGAGGACGAGGACGACGAGGCGTCCCTCTCGGATGACGACTCGGACGACGACTCGGACTCCGAATCCGACGGCGAGGATCCCAAGGATGTGAAGGTCAAGACCCAGAAGCTCGCGGCGGCGGCGGCGGCGGCTGAGCTCGAGGACGCGTCGGAACCCTCCGAGGACGACGATAGCTCCGACGATGAGGAGGACTCCGAGGACTCCGACGATTCCGACGAGAAGCCCGCGGCGTCGGCGAAGAAGCCCGCGGCTTCGGCGAAGAAGCCCGCGGCGAAGAAGGATGAATCCTCCGAGTCCGAGTCCGAGTCCGAGTCCGAGTCCGACGACGACGAGGACGATTCCGAGGATGAGGAGGATGCGGGTAAGCCCTTCATGGGCAAGAAGCCCGCGTCCGCCGCCAAGCCCTTCAAGGGCGGTGCGGACGTCGGCGAGGAATCCGATGACGACGACGAATCCGAGGACGACGATAGCTCCGACGACGATGAGGACTCCGACGACTCCGACGACTCCGACGAGAAGCCCGCGGCGTCGGCGAAGAAGCCCGCGGCGAAGGACGACGACTCCGATGACGACTCGTCCGATGGCGACTCCGATGACGACTCCGATTCGGACTCGTCCGATGACGACGATGACGTCCTCGACGATCCCGAGAACGACAACGGCGAGAGGAAGCGCAAGAGCGTGGGAGGCGGCGGTCCCCCGGCTAAGAAGTTCACCCCGGGGAAGTCTCCGAGCGGTGGTCGGGGTACTCCGGGCCGCGGTGGTCGGGGTACTCCGGGCCGCGGTGGTCGGGGTACTCCGGGCCGCGGTGGTCGGGGTACTCCGGGCAGGAGCCCGGGCAGGGGCGGGCGCGGTGGCCGCGGGACCCCCGGACGCCGCTATTAGGTAACAGCGCAACACGCTCGCATGCTCGTCACTTTAATATTATTGAACCGTTTCTCACCGTTATTTTGCTCACACCGGCGACTCCAGCTCCGGCTCGTTGTGCACCACGTGGAAGTTATCAAAGTCCAGCAAGAACACCGGCGGGGCCGTCACCGGCTCGTCCTTCGCCTTCGCGTCCTGTTCGGCTCCAGGCATCGAAGGGTGCGCCAGCCCGCTGTCGTTGGGAACCCTGAAGAACCTGAACTGGTCACCGAACTTTCCCCTCAGGATGCGTGGATAGCACGCCTTCTTCTTGAACCAACCCTGGAACTCGGGCCTGCCGGCGATCCACCCGCGCGGGTTATAGTACTCCGCCACCGCGTACACCGGCTTACCGTCGCTGTCTATGGCGGTCACGGTGATGGCGATGTTGGTTATGCTGTCCATACCTTTTTTGGTAATCGGCGAGTTCTCATCTAGGTTGTGCTTCATCGTCAGCGGGAACACGCCAGTCCACCGCGCGTACCCGGTGGTCCCGTTGGACAGCGGCAGGTCGATGATCAGCCCGCCGGAGAACGCCTGTATCCTCACCTGCAGGTCGTACAGTATCATGTGCCGGCGCAGGATCATCATCCGAATTGACAGCGCCTCATCGTCGTACACGCAGTCGGGCGCGAATGCAACCTGCTGCAGCGGTTTCAACGCACGCGCCACGATGACCGCCCCGGCGACGGACAGTAAGAGCCAGTGCGCCCACCCGAGCAACGCGAGCATCGCGATTTCCGGTTTCGTCGACGGCGTTCGAGTCTGCCATCCGTAGATCGAGTCACTGCTGATGCGTACCGTGGTCAGCGAGAGCAACAGCTTCTGGTTCATCATCTCCGAGTCCAGCGTGTCGCCCTCGCACGTCGCGATGAGGCACAGCACGACGGACGATAGGAACATGAAGGTAAACTCCAGGACAATCTCGAGCGTGAGCAGTCCGGTCAAGGACATGTCCACGGTGAGAAGATGCCAGACGTCCTCCGCGAGTGATACCGACCGGAGGCAATCGTCGACGCCCTCGTATGCTCCGCCGCCGGATGTGGTGTTGATGATGTTCTCCTTGGAGTGGACGTGGAAATCGTGTGCCGTGCGTCGTTCGTACTCCCTCGGTCCCGCCTTGGACGACGGCGGCGGCTGCGCGTTCACCTTGTACCTCTCGCGCGTCGCGTCCTCGACGTCGCGCCAGGAATCTTTCTGCAACAACGTCGTTGTGCCGTTGACGTTTTCGAGGTAACCCGGGACGCGCCGCGCGTTTGGTTTGCTAGGATGCTCAGCGTAGAACCCCCGGCCTGTGGGTAGGCCCCACAGGCGTCTGACCAGACGCTCGAAGGTCCCGACGGTGCTCTTCATCGGAACGCGCTGATGAGTTGTGATGGCAATTTGATTACTGAACTTTCCGAGACTTCCGAGACTTGATTTTGTGCACCCCAAGCCAAACAATGGCACCCCCCATTCCTGGAGGCGCACGAATCACGATGGTGGAGGATGAGGCACCGGAAGAGGGGCGGGATGTGGCGGTATCAGCCAACGATCCAAATAAGATCCTCTTCGCGCAGCTGTGCGACCTGTTCGAGGCCATCCGCGGGGTCAACGACAGCGGACGGAAGGGGAGCGGGAAAAAGTGGAAGATCCTGGACGGCTGGATGGCGGAGGTGACCAAGTGCGGCGTCAACGACAGACGGACGGGCTTCTTCTCGCTGTATCGCCTGATGCTGCCGCACATCGACAAGGAGAGGAGCGCCTACCACCTCAAGGAGGCGGCGCTCGCGCGAGTCATCGGCCTGGCGCTCGGCCTCGAGCGTAACCGCTCGCCCGATTTCAAAAAGCTCGAGGCGTGGCGCAAGGGCGGAGCCGGCATCTTCGTCGACGCCGTGCAGGAGTGCTGCGGGCGGCACATGCAGGACGGCTACGTCAAGCGGGTGGACCGCGCGACGATCGGGGACGTCAACGAGGCCCTCGACAAGCTCGCGACGCTCAAGCTCAACAACGAGAAGGTACCCGTCATCCGATCGCTCATGGACCGCATGGACGCGAGGCAGATGCGATGGCTCGCCGCCGTCATCATCAAGGACATGAAACTCGGGTACGGCGAGGCGGCCATCATCCGACACTTCCACAGGGACGCGGAGGACCTGTACAACGTGTGCTGCGACCTACGGAGAGTGTGCGAGACGTTGCACACCAAGTCCGTGGCGTTCAAGCGGCAGGACCTGCAGCCCGGTTCCTTGGTCCGATCGATGAACGCCGCTAAGAAACGCGACTGCGACGAGGCGTGGAAGCACGTGCGTCTGCGTGAGTTTGTCATCGAGAACAAGTTCGACGGTGAGCGCATCCAGGTTCACAGGGTGGACAAACGTTCTTTCCACTACTTCACCAGGAACAACTTTGACTTTGGCCCGCGCGGGTACTCGGTGATGAACCGACTGTTCAGACGGCGGCTCACGGTGGACCGGTGCGTCTTGGACGGTGAGCTGGTGCTGTGGCATACGGTGGATAAGACGTACGTGCCGTTCGGGTACCTCAAGTCATTCATCAACGCCGCGAACAGGGGTGTCACGAACGGTGCGCTGGAGACCGCGTCCAACGCGTACCACCGCGGGGGGAATAAAAAGGATGAAGACGGTGCCGGGGATGAAGACGGTGGTGCCGGGGATGAAGTCGACATGGACGACGACCCGATGGACGATACAGACCAGCCGCAAGTTTCGAGCCCGCAGTTCGCGTACGGGGAGAAGCCGCTGCTGGTGAAGGACCTCGAGCTGGTGTACGTGGCGTTCGACGTGTTGTACGACACGGACCACTCCGTCATCGACCGGCCTCTGCGCGAGCGGCACCGAATCCTCCGGCGAATGTTCAAGGATATACCCGAGGATACATCGTACCAATCACGCGGGGACGACGACGACAGCGACGGGGAGGGATCCGGGCCGGTCGCGGCGGACGGTAGCGTCCCGCTGGGTCCCGAGGGAAGCGGCGTCACCACGGACGATCGGGTGCGGGGCAGGGTTCAGCTCAACGTCCCGGCGGTGGACGGCGAGGTTGAAAACAACGATTGCGCGATCGGGTCATCGCGCGACGACATCGAGTGCGCGTTGAACGAGCGCATCGANAAGAAAGAGGAAGGGNTGGTCATCAAGGACCTNNNCGCGAAGTGGACCCCTGGGGAGAGGGGCCCGGGGTGGATCAAGATCAAGCCGGACTATTTACCCACGGAGGACCTGGACGTGGTCATCGTAGGCGGCTTTCTACGGCACCGGCGTTCGNNGNGGCGGCAAGATCGCCGAGTACCTGNTGGGTATCGTGGAGACCCCTTCCGTGCCCGGGTCCACCCCCACGCACGTCTGCTCGTTCAGCAAGGTTGGCATAGGCATGTCCGAGGACGTGCTGGATCGGCTCCGTCGACGGTTAGATCCTTACATGATCAANGCGGACAAAGGGGTCCNGCCGCCTCGGTGCTACAAAGTCACCGGACGACCCGCGGAGACCCCGGACGTCTGGATCTCTGACCCGGGTAACTCCGTGGTGATGACGGTCAAGGCTGACATCCGCATCGTGCGGACGGCGACGTTTTACACGCAGTGGTCGCTTCGGTTCCCCCGGTGCGTCGCCGTGCGGTGGGACAAGCACTGGACGGATTGCCTCGACAACGAGGAACTGGAGGCTAAGGTTGAGGGCGGGATCGGCATCGACGAGGCGGCGCGCGCGGCGAGGCGCGGGGACAGGGCGGGTGGNGGGACGGGCCCTGGTAAGAGTAAACGCGTGAAGACGACGACGCGGGAGAGGGACACCGCCCAGCCCGGCCACCTCGCGCCCGCCCGCACCGACCACGTCCACGCCGATTCACATTTTCTTCAAGGCGTCGACGCCCGGGTCATCACGGGGGGCGGCGACGGCGGCGCACGCGCGGCGGACGACGCCAGAACCCTCAAGCAAACGCTATGCGAGCTGGTCAAGCGGCACGGCGGGACGCACAGCGAGGCGCAGCACGCGGGGGTGACGCACGTCGTGTGCGATCCATCCGCGGTGGACGGTGTCGCGTTCAACGCGGCGAAACGAAGTGGGCTGGACGTGTTGACCCCGGGCTGGCTTCATGACTGCGTCGAACACGCGCGCGTTCTCACACCGCGGCCCAAGCACCGCCTACATCTCAGCCGTTCCACGGTTGAGAGGAGCGAAGGGCGGATCGACGCGTTCGGTGACGACCACCTGGTGGACGTGGATTTAGAGGACTTGGTCCNGCTGGTGCGGGGCGACCGGGTAGTCAACGCCGCNCGCNACGCCTCGATCGACGCAGACGTCGTCAGCCTCGAGCGGGAGATGGCGGCGGTGTCCGATGGGAACATCGGGGATGACGACGAGAGGGATGGATCCATGGCGTGGCGCGCGTTCCGCGGGTGCGTCGTGTCCTTCATCGGGAGTCCTACGAGCGGCGGCGACGGGGCGGAGGATGAANTTGTTCATTCGCTCGGGTTGTCCGTCAGGGCGAGGGGCGGTACCTTGTGCGATGCGCCCACCNGCGACGGGTGCACGCACGTCGTGTTGATGGACGGCGTGGATGCGACGGTCGTGGAAACGGTCCTCCCGGCATCCGCGCGGGTGGTCACGGCGCGGTGGCTCAGAGAGACCCTCGAGACCGGGACGGTTGCGTGCGCTTGACTCTAGCAAAAGAGAAGTTTCCACGTGAAAGTAACGTCCGTCTGAAGAGCCCGACCGCTGCTGCTGCTGCTGCTGCTGCTGCTGCTGCTGCTGCTGCTGCTGCTGCTGCTGCCAGTTTATGACTCATCGTTTGTGATACGAAAAGCGAAAAAATCGAGGAGGAGACGACCAGCTCATTTTGACGACCAATCAGAAGTCAATCTTGGCGCCTTCGGCACCTTCCTTCGGCACTGGAGAAAATTAAACCGTGAATAGACCGTGCCGTCGCCCTCGTCCGCGGCCCGTTTTCTCGCCCGACCTCGTCACGACCGAGAAAAGGATCGCGCTGCGTGTCTTTGGGCGCGAATGGACGTGGGTGTCCTCGGGTTGCGCGCGCGCCACAACGGGCGGGCGCGATGACCGCGGTCACGAGCGCGCTAAACTTGGTTCCCAGGGTCGGCGGTGACCGCACCGCCGGTCCTGTCACCACGAGACGCGACGATACGGCGCGTCGCGGGGGGTGCCCAGGCCGTGACGCGGGATCCGCATCTACCAGCGGTGGAACACTCTGCAGATGGAGGAGGTGTCCATCGGTGGTTCGTCGCGCCGGGGTGGTCCACGCGCANCGCGCCTGTGCGTATCGCACGTCGCCCCGCGCGCACTGGCGCAGGCCACACATCGCCCCGCACGCCTCCTACGGCAAGTACGGCACGGAGATCTTCGTGGACGAGACGACGGAGGCGGGCGACGGGGACGAGGTTGAAAGCTCAATGGACGACCTGAACCTGGTGAACGAGCTGGTGGATCAGGACGCGATCGACGCGCAACTCGCGGCGCAGGCGATCGCGGACCGGGAGATGCTGGAGAAGCTGGAGAAGTCGCAGTGGGACGGCCTNGAGGAGCTGGAGGACATCATCGAGGTGCGCGGGTACGACCCGAAGGCGATCAGCGCCTACTTCTGGCGGCACCCAGGGCAACTCGCCCGACGAACCGCGGAGGTTGTCAAGGCCATCGCGACGATCGGAGCGCTCCTGCAGCAGAAGAATTACGAAGACCTGGTGCCGACGATCGAATCACTCGGGCCCACGTACGTCAAGTTCGGCCAGGCGCTGGCGAGCAGATCCGACCTGGTGGGCGAGAAGCTCGCGGCGCAGCTGGAGAGGCTCCAGGATGAGATGGAACCGGCGCCCATTGAACTGGCCCGGGCCATTGTTCGCGAGGAGTGCCCGAAGGCGCTCCCGGTGCTCGCCGACGGGCAGGCGATCGCGGCGGCGTCCCTCTCGCAGGTGTACCGCGGCACGATCGACGGTATCGAGGTGGCGGTCAAGGTGCAGAGGCCCGGGATCGCCGCCAGGGTCGCCGCCGACGCCGCCATCCTACGCACGGCAGCGAGGGTGTTGGAAATCACGCAGGGCAGCGGCATGAAGGCGAGGGCGGTGGACGCGGTGGACGAGTTCGCGAGCCGGATCTTCGAGGAGATGGACTTTGTCAACGAGGAGGCCAACATCCGCAAGTTTGACGGCCTGTACGGACCGCGGGGTACCAACCGCAAGGCTCTGCCGCCCCCGGGGTACGTCCGGGTCCCCGGGCTCATCCCCAAGCTGCCGGCGACTCGAAGGGTTTTGATCATGGAGTGGCTCGACGGGCAGCGCGTGATGTCGCTGGTGTCCAACCGCAATTCCACCGACGAGGACGACGAGGTGGCGGACACGGAAGACGGCGAGGGCATGGAGGAGTGCGCGCCGATGACCTGGGACGAGAAGGAGTGCGCGCGCAAGGCGGCTTCCCTCCCCCTCATCGAGCTCGGCATCCGGTGCACCCTCTCGCAGCTCATCGAGACGGGCGTCATGCACGCCGACCCGCACGGGGGTAACCTTCTACGCCTCCGGGAGACTGGCGAGCTCGCCTACCTCGACTTCGGCCTCGTCTCCGAGATCCCACCCACGGTACGCGACGGCCTCGTCGCGGCGGTGACGCTGCTCGTGTTTGACCGCGACTACGAAGCCGTCGCCGGTTTATTCGGTGAATTGATGCTGGTTCCGACGGACGTCATCGAGAACCCGTACCAGTTCGCGGCGTTGACGGAGGCGCTGCGTGAGGCGGCTGAGGCGACGTTGAGCTACCCGGACGATGCGCTCGGTTTGGAGCGGGGCGAGAACGAGACGGAGGAGGAGGCGAGGTTGCGGCGGGCCAAGAGCGCTGTGCCTGACGTCCGCTTCGATCAGCTCCTGGGCGCGTTGCTGGCGCTGGTGCCCAAGTACCGGTTCCTGCTGCCGCCGTACTTCCTCAACAACGCCAGGGCGCTGGGTACCCTCGAGGGCATGGCGCGTACGGCTGATCCCAACTTTAACATCCTCGCCATCGTCTACCCGTTCGCGGTGAAGAGACTGTTGCAGAACCCCACCGGTTCGCCGGTTTTGCGCCGGGTGCTGCGGCAGCTCATCAGCAACAAGCGCACGGGTCGGATGTCGTTGACGCGGCTGAAGCTGATGGTCGAGGACGCCGCCGCGCTCACCGGCGTGTCCAGGTTCGCCATCATGCGCTCCGCCATGCAGACGGGCGCGGGGTGGAGGCTGGCGGTGGAGAGTGTCTTTGCGGGTGCGTTTTGGTGCGCGAGTCAAGTCGTGGGGGCGGTTTTCTTCGTGACGGGGGTGACGTGGATGAGGAACGCGTGGGGACGGTTCATCTACCGCCTGAACCGGGACATCGACGAGGACGACATGACCCCGTCGAGGGTCGGGAGCGTGTTCTGATTCGCGAGGAGCGCGCGATTGTACCCTTGTACTTGTAACGTGATTCACCCATTTCCACGACTTTGCCTCCGTCTACACCCAAGAAAATGACAAGTGGATTTGATTCTGCCGGTCTTTGGGGTTTCTCTACGAGCAAAACAGGGGGGCGAAATATCGCGTTCTGATTGGTCGAGAAAATTTATACGGGAGACTTTAACCGTGAAATGAGGGTTCAAATAATCGATTCTATCCGGCTCCACGACCGGCCCTGAACCACGATCGCTATCCATCTACGGCTCCTCCCCCACGCGCCCGCCATTCTCGTACACACAAGAACGCAAACAAGAAAAATGGCTGTCGCCCAGGTTTCTCTCGTCTCCGCCGTCCGCGCCGCCCCCGCGGCCCGCGCCACCCGCGCCTCCTCCAAGGCCCGCGCCGTGAAGGTCGTGGCCAAGGCTGGTGTGGAGCGTGTTGAGCTCGCCAAGAAGGCGTCCGCCGTCGCCGTCTCCGTGGGTGCGTGTCCTCGCATCGATGTCCNCGTTCGACGCGGATCGGCTCGTGGGCGATCGGAAGCGCGCCGCCACGCGCGCCTCCGGCCGTCCGCGCGCGATCCGCGCCCGTACACGTCCCGCG
>JGI24539J26755_10001201_pt1 | contig 12038 bp, 3 predicted proteins | sample NorSeaMetagenome_2_FD_26755 | JGI IMG/M metagenome (IMG submission 26755) | reverse complement strand
CATCATTTTTTATTTTATTATTAATATTATTTTTTGGTATTATATATTTGTTTATCAATAAATATTGAAAAATACTATTAGGTATAATATAACCCATTGCAAATAATAATATTACTATCATTGATTCTGTTAAAAAATTAAAAGTCATATTTATTAATAATGTTAAAATTATAATAAAAAGGAAAAATGTTCTATAAATTAATTTCATATAACTAAATTCTACATCTTTAAAATTAAAAATTATTTCACTCATGTATGCAATAATTAATCCAGTTAATATAGATACAATATTTATAAAATATTTTTCATCCCTATTCCATTTGAAAAATGGAATTAATATAATTGATGAAATCATACCAGCTAATTCAAATGCTCCGTAATCTGGAGTAAAAAAATATCCTGCTAAATTTATCAATGTAAAAAATATAAAGAAAAAAGGATATTCGATTGACACTAATGAAAATCCTAATATAAATAATGATTTTAAGAATTCGTTAATATATGGTATATTTTTTTTTGATATGCCTAATGATTCATATAAATCATTATCATATATATCATCGTATATTTTCACTATTACTGCTATTATGAACACTAAAATATAATATTGATTCATCTTATTAATTTTATATATTTAATTCATTTTATATATATAAAATATCAACGAATATTTATAATATTTTCCATTTAGTATATAGTAATTACTTATTTATAGCGATCGGTATATCTTTCTAGACATCTATAATAAATAGTTATGTAGTAGCTATTTATCTATTTCCTATTATCTTCTTTACCAATTTATTATTAATCTGCACCTGTCTCCTCTGCTACTGTTGGTTCTGCCTCCTCTGCTGATGCAGGTTCTGCCTCCTCTGCTGATGCAGGTTCTGCCTCCTTTGCTGCTGCAGGTTCTGCCTCCTCTGTTGATGCAGGTTCTGCCTCCTTTGCTGTATCTTCCTTCTTCTCTGGTTCTTTATTATTATATACTATATAATAATTTTCATTTGTTGTGTCATATATTATATTAATAACTTGACCTTTTACTAATTTTTTAACATATTTTGTTAATTCTTCAATGTTTTTTTTTTCATCAACTTTAAGTCCTGCTTTTTCTAGTTCTTTTTTAACTTTATTAATTTCATCCATTATAATTATATATATATAATTATATTATTTTCATATTAATTTTACATAAAATAATAATGTGGTATTTTATTAAATAATTTAAAAATATTTTGTAAAATATTCTCTCCAATTTTATGATAATATAGCCCAATATTATGTATTTTTTTTCCAACAACATGTTCAGACCTATTGTGTAATTGTCTAGCAATATAATGAATAGAATATCCTAAATTATGTAAAGAAAATGCAATTTGATTTAAATCATTCATATTATTAATAAAATAAATTTTACATTTTATTTTATTCCAATTGTTTATTGCGTTATTATATGTATCTAATCTCAATAAAATATCTAAAATTAAATCACGTGTAAGTTCTGTGTTATTTAATGATAAATAACATGCTATTATATTGTTCATTAATGTATTTATAAATAATTAATTATAAATGTATTTAATTATTTATAGATTTAAAAATAATAAAATAAGATAAATAATGTTATCTTATTTTACATTTTTATACATATATATTGGATTATTATCATTATCATGTATTTATAGTAAAGCAAGACAATTTCCAGTTAAAATAAGTAAATCTATGATAATTGATTATAATTTGTGTAATATACTATATAATAGTTATATAGTATATAACTTAACACCATATTTATTAAATAAATCACTTGGATACGATATAGAATATAATATAGAAATAAATTTTTTAATTTTCCTACAATATTTTACAAAATATTTAGATTGTTTTTATAGTATTTTTATGATACTAAATAAAGATTGGAATAGAATTAACTTTTTTACTGTATATAATAATTCAATGAAAGGTATTTTACAATTTATTTTATGGAATAACTATCAAAATATATCAGCAGCAACTGCATTTTCTTCCTACATTAACTCAATAACTAATTGCATTATATATACAAATCATACTATGAACACCATCGGATATAATATACCTATTCAGTTTTTCAAAGAAGGAATATATATTCTAAATTATTTAAGTATATTAATACATTCTTTAATTTGGGTATTAAAATATCCAGAATACAAATACTTTGGATTAATGCAAATCTATTATATTTTAACTACTTCTATATTATCAAGCTTTCAGCTATACAATAAATCAACAAATCATTCTATAAGTAAATCAACAAATAAATTTATAAAAAATAAAGAGAATTTAAAAATCATAACTAATAATAATATAAAAGATATTATTAAAGTAAAAATATATCATATTACATATGATATTACATCATTTATAAGTAAACATCCGGGTGGAAATATTATAAATCATTATAATGATTTAGACGCAACAGACATATTTAATGTATTTCATTCTAATTCAAATTATGCGAGAACAATATTGAAAAATTTACCTATTATAAATTATTATGACACAGATAATATAAACAATGAAGATTTCAAGAATATTATGGAAAATTGGAAAAATACTAATCTATTTAAAAGTAACAAATTTAGATTTGTTTCATGGTCATTATTTACTATATTTTTAACAATTACAGGTGTAATAATGCAACTATATAATTATATTATAATGGGAGGAATAATATCAGGGATAGGATTAGCACATTGTGGATTTGTACAATATCATTTATCACATAAAACATTTACTGGTAAATCAGAGATTGATTATTTATTTCAAAATATTTTTGAAGGATTAATTAGAGGTGGTTCAAGTAGTTGGCAAAGAGAGAGAAATAACAAGCACCATGCAATGATAGAAATATTAGACAAAAATCCAATAGAAACAATACCATCATTTGCATGGAATTTAAATTTCATTAAAACTTTACCGAATTTACTTTTAAAGATTCAAGAGAAAACCAATTTACCTCTATTAATTATATATCATGCTCCTGTATATTATTTTACAAATAAATATTTTATACTATCAAATAAATTATGGGATGAATTGGGATTGATTATATTACATTTTGCATTATTAACATTAGTTTGTGTAGATATAGAAAACTTTTCAATATATTATATTATTGCATATTTTATTCAACATATTTACTATGAAATTATGATAGGTCTAAATCATTTTACTAAAACAAAAATAGAAAAGAATTTAACAGATTGGGCTGCTTTGCAAATAAAACGAACATGTAATTGGGGAGTAGATAGTATATTTGCTAGATATTTATCAGGATTTTTAAATTTACAAATAGAACATTTCTTAATTCCGAATATGCCTTCAAATAATTATCAAAAGATTAGTAAGGATGTTGAATTATATGCAAACAAAAATAATATAAAATATAAAACTACTACTTTTTACTCTGCATTAATTGATATGGTTTCAAAATTTAAAAAAATATCTTGCGAAGAATTAAAGTTGAGAGAAACTAATCAAAATAATTAATTATATTAATTATTATTTCAAAATAATAATTAATATGTCAAAAATTAATAAACTGTCTAACTATTTCTTATATATCCATTTTTCGTTCTTAGGTTTTATTGATTTATTTTCATAAATATCTTCACTATATTTTATATTTTCATACAATCTATTATATTTTCTTGTATTTAGTTTTGGAATTTCCATTAATGATGGAATATAATTTTTTACCATTAAACCAATTGAATATTTTGTTGTATTTGGATTAATAATTATACCATTTTCTATATTAGGATTTTCATAAAATAAAACAGTTGTTTTTATTGTGCCATATATTTTACTAGTCCATGATATTTGATATCTTGTAAATTTATTTTTAAATTTACTTTCAGATTTGTCTATATCATTCTTTAATTTTTTAATAGTAAAAAAATCTTGTTGTTGTAAGTTTAATTTTCTTTTTGTTAAATCAATATCTAGTATATTACCTTCTGCAAATATATATACTCTTTTATAAAAATAACCATCTGTTATTATATCTTTTATATTACTTGTAAATTTTCTTGCATATTTAATCATTTCTTTTTTATTTTCATTTGTTGCTTTATCTACATATGCATTTATATAATTATTACCTTGTTCATATAATCTGTAATATGCTCTTTTATCCGGTAATTTCATTGGTATATTAGTATTTAAAGGGAAAATAAATGGGTCTCCAACTGTTCCTTTTTCGTTCTCTGCATTACCTATACCATTAATTATAAGCTTATCACCAAATACAGAAATTACATATCCTGGGCGGATTATACCTGATTTATAATATCTATATTCTGTCTTAACATCTCCTTCAAACGTATCTATTCGATTATATTTATTTTTTGTTGCATCATCTATAGCTTCTACATCAATACTTTTAAAATTCGCTTTATCATCCTCAAAATATTCTTCATTTATAAATGATTCTAGTAAATCTATATTGCTATACAAATTTATATAATTATCTGTTCCACTAATATCCATTACTCTAACATAATATATTTCGTCGCCTATCTCTGTAGTTGCAGTTGTTGTTGTTGAATCTTTGCGCTTTATATCATAATATTGAATAACACCATCTATCTCTTTTTTAAATACGCAAAATTCATTGTTTTGTAATGGAACATAGAATGCTTTATCCTTAAATGCATCCAAATCAAACTCTTTCTTTAAAATTTGTTTATTTTCATCAATAATAGAAGATGGTACTATTAAAATATCATCACTTTTCTTATATCCAAACTCTTCATATAAAACAATACTTTCACTGGGAATTGTCATAACATCAATATCAACATCTAATGCATTTGGTAAATTATTTACTAATGTGCTAATAGCATTCTTTGAAGTTTTCATAAAAACTAATTTTTCTTCTTTAGATAATTCACCCTCTTGTTTTATATTTGCAATACCTATTTCAGGGTCATTTATTACTTTTAATGTATTTTTTATCAATTCACTAAATGGATTCTCATTATCATTCTCATTATCATTATATAATTTTTTCAAATCAAAATTTCTAACTGTTTCATCTAGACCAGTGCCACCACCAGTGTCACCACCTGTTCCACCACCAGTGTTACCACCTGTTCCACCACCAGTGTTACCACCTGTTCCACCACCAGTGTCACCACCTGTTCCACCACCGGTGTCATCGCCTGTTCCTTCTTGTGAGTCAACAGTAATTATAGTTGTTTCAATAAACTGTTCAAGATATACCTTTCTAACTAGAAAATCATTAGTTGTTTTTATAGTTCCACTATCTCCACCACCAGTTTCACCACCAGTTCCACTATCTCCACCACCTGTTCCACCAGTAATACCTAATAATTCTAGAGTATTAATATTTTCTGGATTATTTAAAACAATTCTTGAAACCGGATTTTCATATAATGCTGCCAATTCTATTGGATTTGATATTACTAACTCTTTACTTGTAAAACTAACTGTTTTTTGTATACCTTGTAAATATGTATTATCTTTGTATGTTATATCAGTAGCAAAAACAGTAATCTCTCCACTAACACCAGATTGTAATAATTTATATTTTAACATATTTGTATATTCTCCGTTTTCATTTAAAATGCAATTATTATCCATTTTATTATAAATAGTTATATTATCAGAATTATTAAATACTGTATATTTATATACCGAACCTGGTGTGCTATTTGAAATTTCAAATTCATAATAAATTATATTATCGTCAAAATAATTTAATACTACTGATGTTTCACTTAACTGAGGCCTATAAAGTTTAATTATTTGAAAAACATCTACTGCACTATTATCATTTTCATCTATAACTTTAAATGTTATATTTATTTTTCCAATTTTTCCACTTGAATCATCATCTAATACTAATGATAGCTTATCACTGGATAAATCAACAGGACTTAATATCATGTTCTCTCCATCATTAATATTATTCAAAGTCTCACTATCATCATTTACATTTTTTAATATTCCGGATAAATCGCTATTTACAAAAGAGATATCAATTATACTATATGATAAATCATCGCTATTTATATCAAATGATTGTAAATTAATATTAGCATCTGTTACTCCTTCAGCCAATAACTTAATATTAGATAAATCATATATTTCTGGCGAATAATCAAAAGTTATATTTATATTACCAGATGAGTTTTCTTCATCGTAACCTTGAGTTTTAACCTGATAATTTATATTTTCTTGTTTAAATTTATTTTTAAGATTATTTATATTACTATGATAATCAAATGTATGTCCAGAAATATCAAAATATTCATTTAAATTACCGGATAAATCATATAATCCTTTTAAATTATTTGCATCCAACCATGATATTATATTATCAGATAAATCTAAAAGAGTATCATTTAAGAAATAAATAGGATTATCTAAATCTAAACTGTTATCATTTATACTAATATCCCATTTATTAATAAGATAATTCATAATATTTTTATTATTATTGGAGTCTATTTCAGTATTAAACATAATAAGCTCACCTAAATCACCATTCATTGTTGAATCTTTGTTTATAATAAAATCGTACAATATCGCACTCTTATCTGACCAATTAAAATCTAAATTATATTCATAAGTATTACCAATTTGTTGATTATTTTTATAAAATTTAATATAGTTATTATTACCTAATTTATACGATTGAAACCTATAAATAATAAATTCGTTCAAATCATTTATTGTATATTCTTTTTTCCCAGAAAATTCAATACTACCAGGTGATACATCATTTCCATATGAAAATTTAATATAGTCAAAATTTATTATTACATCTATAGAATCATTAGCTGTATTATTTACAGAAATAATTTTATTTTCAACAATAGTATTTAATTTGTATACAAGATATATTTCGAAATTATCTGTTAATTTACTAACATTATTAATTGTTAAACTATTGTTTTCAGAAAAATTTACAAAATATTTTGAATTTATTAAATTTAGAATTGGATTATCTTTACTATCATTATTAATTGAAATATTATAATTATTTATGCTTCTATCTTTCCATGTTGTAATAAATGAATTATTATTAAGCCCACCATTATAATTTACTTTAATTGTACCAAAATTTAGTGAATCATGCAATATATCAAATTTATATTGTAATAACGAACCAGGTATTAAATGATTTGCCGATAACTCAAAATTTACAATTTCATCATTTAAACTTTTCTTAGATATATTTTCAACAATTGGTATAAAAATAGATTGTAGAATGATTGTTTTTACACTTGATGATAAATCCAATTCGTTTACAACATAATAATTAATTAATATATCCGTTCTAGAGCTTTCTTCAATATTATAAGGATAATTTGAATTTATATTTGTTAATTTATTATTGTTAAATCCACCTGAACTATAATCACCAACTAATTGAATATAACTAATATCAATTGCTCCTACTTGTGAGAAATCAAATGATATATCTATGTTTTTCACATTATCAATTGTATAAGTTCTATCATTTGCAATTGGATGATGTATTATAGTAATATCATATTCACCTATTTTACTAGAAATATTTAAATCATTAACAACTCTATATTCTATTTTTGTATCAGTTATATTTTTAATAGAATCATCATTATCAAAAAACGTATATATAACATCTAAATTTGATTGATTTCTAAATTCATTATTTAAATCATAAGTTAAGTTACCAGCTGTTTTAGACTCATCAATGACATAATTATAGCTTAATTCTGTAATAACATTATTTATATCATTTGCACTTAATTCTATAGTTACAGATAAATCCTCTGATTTTTTTTTGTAAATAGTTATTGATGAACTTTTAACAATTGGAAAAAAGTATATATCTATATTTATTTGTGCTATATCTGAAGAAAGTCCAGTAACTGTATCAGTAGCATAATAATAAACAAAATCTCTACCAGAATTGACTTGATTTGTAATAGAATATTTAATAGAATTTTCATTATTTATTGGTGTATTTAATGTTACTTGAGCATTTGCATAAAGAAAATTTCCCAAATTAACATCAATATTGCTAAAATAATAATCTATTATATTACTATCGTGATTAATAGTATTATTATTCATACCATTACGTATGCTTTCAATATCATCTATTGTATATGATTTACTTGAATGTTCTAATGTATAAGAAATATCAAAATTATTCACATCTGGATGTCTGTTAATATTTAAAGATATATCTGTTATTTCTGAAGATAATCCGTACTCATTTATCACATAAAAACTTACAATATCGCTACCAAATGAGTTTGCATTTGCATTGTATCGGAAAAAGTCATCATTAATAATTTGATATTCTTCATTCAAATTAAATTGATTGCCATCTTTGTTAGTTACAGTTCCTTTTGCAGTTTTACCTGAATTATATAAAAATAATGAAAGTGAATTATCAGAACTATAATCAAATCCGATAAAGCTTATATCATTATAACGATATTCTTTGGATTCTAAGTGTCCATGTTTTTTATCTATAGATAAAATTTTTGATACATCAACAATAGGATATGTTTTTAATTTAATATTTATTTCTATATCTTCTGATTCTAAACCAATATCATCTTGTATTTTATATTTAATTATATCTTCACCAGAAGCGTTTATGTTTGTAAAATATTTAAAACCTTCAATTTTTTCAAAAGTAATATCATATGTGTCACTTATACTATTTATAATACCGTCAATATTGAAAATACGACCATAATCTGGCAATTTAGATATCTTAAATTTTAAATCACTATTATTTGTGTCTTCGTCAATTCCAGATAAATCAAATTCCAAATACTGTTTTTCTAATAATGTATCATCTGATGATGATATATCATATCTATGAACAAATGATAAATCTAGATTAGTTGCTGTTGGTTTTTTCTTTTCTGTTATTTGTAATATTACTGTTATTTCATTTGACAATCCAAATGTATTTTCAGCAATAATATTAAAGCTTTGTTCAAATAATAATGCACCACCTGGTGCAATCGTAGATGTTTTATATGTTATGTCTGAAATCTCACTTTCTGTAAAAAAATCTTGCCTAGTTATTTCATTTCCATTAAATAATAAAGACGCATCTACAGGTAATGATGGTATTTTATATGAATAATTTTGTAAATTATTATTTCTATCATCATAATCTTCTATAATCTCTCTATACGAAATTACTTTAGGTTCAGATTCCTCACCTTGGCGTTTAATTACAGTTAATTTATTACCTTTATAACTAGGTGCGTTATATATATCAATAGTGTATCTAGCATCTTGAGATTTTAACCCTAATTCATCTACTATGTAATATATTATGCTTTCCTTATTACTTGCATTTTGTAATGCATAATATTTTAATTCCGTTGCATTTATAATTTCTACTTCACTGCCATTATTAAAATCACTAGATTTAATTTCTCTGGTGCCATCTATCAATATACTATTTTCTGATAAGTCTTTTATGAAATATATTATACTTCCTCCATGATAAATATTACCACTCAATTCAATATCTATTAAATTTGAAGATAATTCACGTAATTTGTTTACGCTTTGGTCGTGTCTATTATTAGCGTCTGGGTATCTAAAAATATTTATTAAAATATCAACTTCATTTGATGAAAAGTCTGATTTTATAATTTCTAGATTAGTATCTATATGTGGATATAAACCATTGTCAATTATAATAGTATCTCTAATATCAAAAGGTTCATTTTTTTGATCTATTATTTTTAACTTGAAAGAATCAGTTCCAGATTCATTTTCATTCACTATATATCTAAAGTCTGAAAATTCAAGTTCCTCATCTATATTAATATCTTGATAACCACTTCCTGTATTTAACTTTAATACACCTTTGGTTGGACCATCCACTATTTTATAAAGCATAATACCATCTTCATCATAGTCAGTAGTATATTTATTCTCAGATAAGTTAAAATCTATTTCTGATGATAATCCAACGTATTTATTTATTGATAAATCAAAATCATTAATCTTTGGGTTTACACGTATATTCAAAGATATATCTAGTTCTGCAGATAAATTAGATTCATCTGTAATTTTAATTCTAAAATTATCATGTCCTCCAATTACAGATGCATTTGATTGTAGTTTAATATTACTAATATCATTAAAATCATATAAACTATTAATGTTTATATTTGAATTATCCGCTTTTTTTAGAGTGCTTTTACTTGGTAGTTGTAAAATAGATATTCTCAATAAATTTAACGATGTATCAACATCCTGCATTGTGTGATTTATAGGCAAAATCCATGTTTTCTCTTCATCATAATTTTTACCTAAAATATATGTTTGTCCATTGCTAAAATCAGGTGGATTTCTATTTGATATTGTAACATTAACACTAATATCTTGTGAATATAAGTTTCTACTATCAAATGCTTGAAATGTAAAAGATACATCCTTTGTCCCATCTGTCATATGATTATCTGCTGTTCGCAAACCTATAAAACTTATATCTAATATATTAAACACACTATTTTCAACTACTTGATTACCTGCTACAGTTAATGTCATATGTTGGTCTATATTTGTAATTTTATATCCAGATAAATCATTATCTATATCAATTACATAGTCTGCTAAGTTTATATTCATTTGTGCTGAATCAATTCCTGGATTTTTTGAATTTATTAGCTTGTTTTGAGATTCTCCAGAAGGATAAGGATAATTAAATATATTAAATGATACTTCCATTATATCTGAACTTAATCCTCTAACATCTTCTACATAAAAACTAAAAAAATCATTACTTGATACGTCTGTATTTACAATATAAGATATATCATTTATATTATTATCTATTAATGTATCATCACCCGTTATTTCTCTAACTATTTCACCATTCATATAGGTTATAATACCCTTATTTGGTAAGCTATGTATATAATAACTTAGTTCTCCACTTTCTATATCATATTTTTCACCAGACAATGTTAGATTAATTGCATAAGTTTCAAGTGTTTGTTTCTCTATCTCTATTATATCTACGGTAGAAATATCATTTGCTTTTGGATAAAGGCGAAAATTTATTGATATATCTGTTATACCAGATGATAAATCCTGATTAGAACTATTTATTATTTTATACTTAATAATTTCAACACCAGATGCATCAGAATTCGAAGAGAAATCGGTTGTAAAATGCTTACTTTCATGCATATAATCATATATTCCTTCAGTTAAAGTTTCTCTTGAACCGCTACTTAATCTAGTGAAACTACCCTTGTCAGATAATTCAATTAATTCTATTTTCATTGCCTGTAAATTATTATCAACAACTTTACCTTCAAAGTTTATTTTTTGTTGTCCTCCTGTTGTATTTTGTTTCTTATCATAATTAACTTCAAAATTATTTGCGGTTGGATTAAGTAATATATTTACATCTAAATTTACTATTTCTGAAGATAATGTTATCCCTTTAGATGATGATTCGATATAATATTGTAAATTAATATTGTCACTATCACTCTCAAGTGAAGTTATAACGAAAGGAATCACATTAAAAGATATTTCTTCATTTAAAGCTGGAACATGTTCATCATTAATTTTTATCAAATTAATTTCCTGTCTATATTTCTGTGGTATTATCAAAACATATTTTGAAATACTATCACCATCTATATCATTTGTATTAGGCGCCAAATCGATATTTATTGATTTCGGTGTATCACGATTTTTAATTAAATCTATACTATAATTTAATGCATCTGGATAATTAAAAATGTTTATAGATATATCTACTATTTCTGAACTTAAACCTTTTGTATCTTGTGTATAAAATTTAAATATTTCATGACCATCTATATTATGTTGAGCTTCTAAAACATATGATATATCAGTTGTATCTAATATTGTTCCTCCTAAATATATCTCTTTATTGCCTTTATAAAGTTTTCCATGTGTTGGAAGTTCTGATATTATAAAACTTATTGTTTCATCATCATAATCACTTTCCAATT
>JGI24539J26755_10001200_pt1 | contig 12040 bp, 8 predicted proteins | sample NorSeaMetagenome_2_FD_26755 | JGI IMG/M metagenome (IMG submission 26755) | reverse complement strand
ATTGAAGTCTATTTAAAAAAAGTAAATAATAGAATTTTTTATAAAAAAGAAGAATCAAACTGAAAAGGCAGTAAATTTTCAATGGATTCAGTAAAAACTACNTNACCTTCTTCACCCATAAAATATATCCCTATAGGGGAATTTTGTTTNGTCTCAAATTCAGAGATAACCTGTCTACAACCTCCACATGGTGCAATTGGAGTTTTATTAANTTTAGAATCAGAACCAGCTACGATTACTAAACAATTAATAGTAGAATCAGGATGTTGGGAGTTTGCATAAAATAAAGCGGTTCTTTCTGCGCACATACCAGANGGATATGCAGCATTTTCTTGATTATTTCCGCATATAACTTCTCCATTATCTAACAAAACAGCTACGCCTACTGAAAAATTAGAATATTTCGAATATGCAATTTTTCTTATTTTTTTGGCAGATTCAAATAATTGTACAACTTGAACTGGTAAATCATCAATTGAATCAAAAACTGAAAAATTTGAATTAATTGAGATCTTTTTCATAAAATTATTTTAGTATTCAAAATATTCGTTGTCTCCAAAATTAAAAGTTAGAGAAAATCTAAGTGTATTTTCAAGTGGACTTGGGACTTTAGATGCGGAGAATAAGTAAGATAAGTCAATATTTGTACCAGTAAATTTAAATCCTGCTCCTAAAGCTAAAAATTTTCTAGCACCTTTATCTTCACTTTCGTTAAAGAAACCTGCTCTAAGTGCAAAAGAATCTTCGTAGGTGTATTCTGCTCCTAATGACCATGTAAACTCACGTAACTCTTCACTAAATCCTCCTGGAGCATCTGAAAAAGACTGAAAAACTCCAGTCAAAAAGTCTACATCCGTTGGTTTACCACTAATAATTCCAGTGTAACTTTGACCAATTTGCTCTTCATCATCATCAAAAATACCATTACCATTAACATCGTTAAAATCAGTAAATGTACCAAGTAGCGGAGGAGTTGGCACAAGTAATTTTGAGAATTCGGCAGTCACTGAAACTTTATTATAAGAATCTAAATTAAAATCAAAACCACCGCCTAATCTAAGCATTGTTGGTAAGAAACTTTCTGAACCAGAGTCATCATACTTGATTTTTGGCCCTAAATTTTGAATTATAAAACCTGCTCTCCATCTTCCATCAAAGTCATTATATGCCTGTTCTTCACCTTTATAATAAGCTGAAATATCCACTCCATAGGAGCTTGCCGCTATAGCATTTTGATCAACTGCCTGAATTTTNAGATCGGATCTTAAGTATCGTAATGACACTCCCATTGAAAACTGATCTGCTAATCTTAAGGAATAAGATACATCCATAGTTAGTTCGTTGGGCTTTTCAATTAATGCTTGAGAAAATTCATCTTGAATTAGTTCTATTTCTCCTAAACTAAAATATTTAAAACTTACAGCGAATGCACTTCTTTCATTTAATCTGTTAAAATAAGTAATGTTACCTAGTGAAATATCATTCACTAGTTTACTTAGGTATGGTGTGTAGCTAATTCCAAATCCAGACTTGGATTCTGAAAAAGCATATTTAGAAGGATTCCAGTGCTGTGAATATGTATCAACATCAGTTGCTACACCCATATCTCCCATTGCTGCTGCTCTAGCGTCCGATGCTATTAATAAAAATGGAACCCCAGTAGTTATTACTCTACTATCATTTGGATTGGGGACAATCTGAGTTTCAGTTTGTGCAATTGATTCAAAAGTGAACAATAATAGTGTGAAAAATATAATATAATACCTCATTTAAATGATTCTTTAATTTAACAAATATAATCTAATATTACAGGATAACAAGTTTTTGAATTTTTTGTGTTTTTTTGTTTGTTTGCAGCGACCTTACCTTAAGTTTATAAACATAAACTCCTTTTGCTAGTCTATCACCATATTCGTCTCTACCGTCCCAAATTACATCTCTGGATAATGAAGATCCAGAAATATTTGTTTGTTGAGATATAGTTTTAACAAGTTTACCTGACACTGTNAATATTTGTATGATAACGTCCAAAACATCACTACTATTGTGGTTGAACCAAAATTCAGTGTAATTAACAAACGGGTTGGGGTAATTCAATACATTTGAAATAACTAGTTTGTCATTTTGATCATGAACTAAAAATTGAATCTCACTTGAGGAAGAGTTGTTAAACACATCCCAAGCTTTAAAATTTATAGTATGTAATCCAGGTTCCAGATCTCTNAATGGATATTTAATACTACCATTTTTATAATCATCTAGAGCTGCTTCGTAATAATCGTTTAATTGAAAGGTGTTAGAGTTATCACCATCAATAACAGCGGTAATATCATGTCCGATTCCACTAGATGTATTTATTCCATTTTCATCAAATAATTTAACAATCAAAAAAGGGTTTTCATTTGTAATACCACCATCAATGAAACTCTCATCGTTCATATATAAATTAATGTCAGGCCCTGTATTATCATTTTCTGCATTCTCATTAATGCCTCCAATTAATATACTCATTTCATTTCCNGAGTTATCTATATTAAAATTAGTATTTTCTGCGTATAAGCTAAACTTACCATTATCAATAGCCATAGATATATCTCTAGGTACCACAAAATTAAATTCAAAGAGACCATTAGAAATAGATGCTTTCCCTTTAAAAATTGTTTCACCTAGAGTTGTAAAGTCGAGAATTATTGGCTCATTATTTTGATAAACGTTATCATTGGCTAGAGTAGATCTTGAAATATTTTTATCAAATACAGTAGAAGTTAATTCTCCGTTATAATTAGTCAATACATCACCACCAGAATTCTCAATCTGGCCTTTAATATTAACTAAACTTAGAGCCTTTAAAGGTTCGTTTAAATCATTTACAGAAATATCATTAACACTTGTTATTTTTATATTTGGATCTGGAAAAGCTAATTTCATAGCAGGGTCTCCAATAAAAAAAACTAACCTTCTTTGTATAATATTAGAAATAGTTGGATCATTTTTAGTTAATCTCAAAGCTTCGGCCATACTAAATGTTGAATTAGAGTTTAAGNNGAAAAGGTATTGTTGAAGAGTGATGTTAAAATCAACTCCAACACTAACAAAAATTTGACGTGTAGTGGTTATTAGTCCTATAGCACCTCCATTTTTATTCCAATACAAGAATTCNCCAGCAGTTTCTCTATTTGGATTGTCAAATTTTGTGAATTCGCAGGTAACTGAAACAAAGCAATTTAATTTATTTTTATTTAAAAGCTCTGAAGCATCAATTTTATCAAAAATTCTCTCTCTAGCGATTCCATCTTCACCACCATGACCAAAATAATTCACAACTAATGCACCTACTTCGATGCCTTCAACAATTGCATTATTTACTTCTGGATATCTTTCACCACCAGATGTAGATTCTTGTATATATGCGTCAGCATAAATTTTCTTGATATTTATAGATGGTTTATTAATTTCAATTAATGTTGCTAATGAATCTGATGTGCTTTGAATTATATCTTCCCATGACTCATCTACATCATCAGCAATTACAATAGTGTTATTTCTCCAACTACCATAAGATTCTTCGCTGTAATAAGATTCAATTTTATCTACTAGAACTTTAGCTCTTTGTGGAGTATCCGCTAAAATTCTGCCAACAGCAATATCTAATTTATCAGATGAACTCATTGAGCCCTCGTTGAAGTCCATCATGCCAAAAAAATCATCAGAAATAAAAGAACTTGACAAACTAAAACTTGATAAAGAGTGCCATGAAGGNACAATATTTGTATTATTTGCTATCCTNTCTTTATAGTCATATGATGCATCTCCAAATAAACACAGGTATTTCAAATTACCTGAAGANTTATCATAAACATATTTAACAAAATTTCTGATTGCTGATATATCAGCATTAGAAGAGTTAAATTCATTATAAATTGTTTTTAAGTCAACTACCTTAACATTTAGATTATTAACATTTCTATTAATTTCAGCTAGTCTATTCGCTTGACTTAACATTTCTTCAGAAGTGACTATTAAATAATCTATATCTTCAAAATCATTGTTATCGGAAATAAATATGCTATTTTTTAAATTTTGATTAACTAAAACTCCTGTACTATTTGACACTGGTGACAACAACTGAGATCTTGAAAAAGCAATATATTTTGAACCAATACCAAGATAAGATTTTAGACTAAAGTTGGAATCTAAGTTTGTGTTTTGTTTATGAGTAATGTTTGAAATATCTTTTACATTCCAAACCTCATCCAATGAACTTGCATTTGAAATAACATATTTGCCTACACCATTTAAATTTTCCACTTCATTGTTGTAAAAAATTAGCTGAGAACCATTAAAAGACAAGCCACATGTAGCTTCAATAGAAATATAATCTAAATAAGCGTATGAACTTGGATTACCATTGTTATTATAATCTAGAGTTACATTAATTAGTGAATTAGAAACCAATATTTGATTATTAAAATAATCCTCACTTGCCAAAATTGGATCATTAATAGATTGATAATTAAAATTATCTATATCCAAGTTATTCACTTTTAGACTCATTGAAGTAGGAATCTCGGAAACTGCAGCGGTATAAACCTTTAAATCAATTGGTTTAGTGGTTATTATATTATCAAATTCAAATTCAAAATTTTTATTGGTTTCAAAATCAAATCTTTCCCCAAACCACCTTCTACCAATTTTAGCTATATTATAATTGTCAATTTCATGAAATTTATAATTTTGATATTCGTCAATAATAACATCTTCGTTCTCACTTGGCTCTACTAAATCAACTACCCTTTTTCCAAATCCAGCACTTACATTTAACAAATAGAAAGTTTTATCAGTGAAGGTGTTTAAATTAGTATTACTTTCTTCATTAAAAGTATCTTGTCCTTGGGCATAAAAAATAATGTAATCTTCATTGTTGAAGACTCCATCTTGTTCTCCAATAAATTTTATAGCATTTTCAACAGGATCATATGGAAACTCAGAAGAATTCATTAGCGGTAGCATTCCCCCTCCATTACCATAGATTTTAATTGTTCTTGGATCAATACTATTAGTGTTAATACCCAAATTATTTAAGAAACTTTTACTTAGCTTGTATACACCAGAATTTTCAATCTCAAATTTATACCATGAACCTTGACTAAGAACTGAATTTGAAATAGTAGATGATTTTTGATTCTCCTGTGATGATTTTTTGTTGTAATGAATAGAAAAGGATAAAACTTTTTTTAAAATGTTATTCTCTTTAAAAAATGGGTTTAACTCTAGATATAATGTTCTATTATTTTTAGAGAGACTATTGTTTAATTTAAAATCTATTTTATTCGGAATAGTGTTAATATCTAAGTTACCAATTTCGCTAGCATTTACAGATTCAGAATTGATTTTTTTAATACGAATTGAGTTAGAATCAATAAGAAAATCTTCTTTCCATTGAGTGACTAGAATAACTCCGACATCAGGTTCAAAATTATGTGAGTAATTATCAAAATAAGGGATATCAAAAGAATTAGACTCACTCAAGTAAGTTTTATTATCAACCCAATTTATGTTGATTAACTTTTCCTGTGAGGTAACCGAGCAGAAGTTAATTAATAATAGAAAAGCTACTAACTGATTAATTTTCATATACAAAAAACGACTAAAACTAAAGAATATTACTATTAGTCAAAATTACAATAATAAAAAATTAATATTATCGTTTTAAGGTCAATAATCTTCTTTTTTTATAAATATTAATGATTGTAATTTAAGGTTAAATTCATATATTGCATAGCATAAAATTTTTAAGATTAAGGATTTTAAACAAATTATATCATAAAAAATATGAACACATATAGGTTATTCGTAGTACTTATTTCAATTACTTTTTTTAGTTGTAATAATTCTAAGACATCTAATAATACATCCAATGCAACAGGTTGGACTATTAATTCAAGGGATGGTGGGTTTCAATATAATACTAATTACAAAGGACAAGAAGCGGGACCGGGATTAGTATTTGTTGAAGGTGGTACCTATACAAAAGGGAAAGTTCAAGACGATGTAATGCGAGATTGGAATAATACTCCAAATCAGCAGCATGTAATGTCATTTTACATGGATGCTACTGAGGTTACAAATAAAATGTATTTAGAGTATTTACACTGGCTTAAGGAAAATTTCCCTCCAACTAACGAAAAATATACAGANATTTATTATGGANCNCTTCCAGANACTTTAGTTTGGAGAAATAGATTAGGAAATTCCGAAGATTTAGTAGAAAATTACTTAAGACACCCTGCTTATGGTCAATATCCTGTTGTAGGAGTAAGTTGGATACAAGCTAATGAATTTGCTAAATGGAGATCGGACAGATATAATGAAAAAATATTAATGGATGAAGGATATTTAGCTACGAATCGTGAATTAAATGGAAATAAAAGAAAAAATGATGANGAAGTAGAAGTTAAAGAAAAAGCATCTGGAGCTCAAGCTAATTTCAGTATTGAAACTTATGTTTTAAATCCAAACTCANCATATGCTGACAGAAATGAAGATCGATTAAATGGACGAATTAACCAAAGAAATAAAAAAGATACTACCAACACAGAATTCAAGTCAGCAAATAGAGAAACTGGATTAATTACACCAAAGTACAGATTGCCTACTGAATCAGAATGGGAATATGCAGCACTTGCATTAGGTGAAAACAGAGACTTTAACATGCACAGAGGAAGAAAAAAATATCCATGGAGTGGGCAATACACAAGATCTGGAGAAACTAAGATATTAGGCGACCAATTAGCGAATTTCAAAATAAGTGATGGTGATTACGGAGGAATAGCAGGGTGGTCTGATGATGGCGCTGACATAACAAATGCTGTAAAATCATATGCTCCGAATGATTTTGGACTATATGATATGGCTGGAAATGTTTCTGAATGGGTAGCTGATGTGTATAGACCAGTTGTTGATGATGAATTCAATGACTTTAACTACTATAGAGGGAATGTATACAAGAAAAATGAAATTGATAAAGTTAGCAGAAAGGCTGTGATTTTAAGTAATGAAGAAATTNCATATAAAACTCTAACAAATGGTAAAAAAGTTGCTATTGGATTACCTGGTGAAATATCTAAAGTAAATATTGANGAAGAGGATACAAAGACCAGNACAAATTATAGTGAAAGCTACAACATTAANTATAGAGATGGAGATAAAAGGTCTACTAGAAATTTCTTAGATGAAGAAGGCGAAGGTGTCTCCAACTCNAACTCTGANGAGACAAGATCTATGTATAATTCACCAAATTTNAGAAGTGTAAATAATGTAAATGCAACGACATTGATTAATGATCAAGCAAGAGTCTACAAAGGGGGATCTTGGAAAGATAGAGCATATTGGCTAGATCCAGCACAAAGAAAATTTTACCCCGAAGAAATGTCTACTGATTTTATTGGATTCAGATGTGCAATGTCTAGAGTTGGATCTAAAAATGGAAACGCAAAAAAAACTAGGAATTAAAATTTAAATAGTATTGTACAAAAAACCCTAATCAATAGATTAGGGTTTTTTTTGTTAAATTTATATAATGAGCATTAAAAAAATATATGAGCTTTTTAAAAAACATAACTCGGTCTCCATCGATAGCCGAATTATAAAGCCAAACGATATTTTTTTCGCAATTAAAGGGCCAAATTTTGATGGTAATAATTTCGCATTACAAGCTATAAAAAACGGAGCATCTTATGCAGTTTCTGACAATCTAACTATTAAAGAAAAATCAGATAAAATAATTTATGTAAATAATTCTATTGAAGCATTACAAAAATTAGCTAATTATCACAGGAGACAACTAAACACAAATATAATAGCCATTACTGGAAGTAATGGGAAAACTACTAGTAAGGAGTTAATCTTAAATGTTCTAAAATCCAAATACAACACCATAGCAACTCAAGGCAATTTAAATAACCATTTAGGNGTTCCATTATCGCTACTTAGAATGAACCAAAACACAGAGTTTGGAATAATTGAAATGGGAGCAAATCATTTAAATGAAATTGCACAATTGTGTAAAATAGCTGAACCAGACTTTGGGTATATCACTAATTTTGGAAATGCACATTTAGAAGGTTTTGGATCAATAGAAGGAGTTATTAAGGGTAAAAGTGAATTATATAATTACTTGATTAAAAACAAAAATTTTATTTTCCATAATTCAGAAAACAAAAAACAAAAGTATTTAATTAATAATTACAAAAATACCTATTCATTTGGAATTAATTCTGAATCTAATTGTATTATAAACAAATCTAACTCTGAAAACAGGTTGAATGTTACTTATCAAAACAAAATTATTAAATCAAGTATATATGGAGATTATAATTTTGAAAATATTTGTATTGCTATAGCTATAGGTGAATACTTTGAAGTACATTTTAATGATATAAAAAAAGGAATTGAAAGTTATTTAGCTAAAAATAATAGATCTCAAATAACTTTAAAAGATAGTAATACCATTATTTTAGACGCGTATAACGCTAATCCAACTAGCATGAGTCTTGCTTTAGAATCTTTTAATAAAACAAACTATAAAAATAAAATGATAATTGTGGGAGATATGTTTGAATTAGGAAAAGATTCAAACCAATATCATCAAGAAATTACAAACTCTTTAGAAAAAATAAACGATTCTATAATTTACCTCGTTGGTGAATATTTTTGCAAAACAAAACATTCAGATAGGATTAAATCTTTTTCTTCAACAAAAGAATTAATAAATAATCTATCAAAAACAAATGTTAGTAATTACTCAATTTTAATAAAAGGATCAAGAGGAATGCAATTGGAAAAAATTATTGAATTTATATAATATTTTGATTATTTATGGAGACCAATTACAACGAAATTTTAAAACAATTAGATCAAATTAAACCTTTAGAATACGCGAGGAATCGAAATTTTATTGATGGTTCTGTAACTAGATTATCTCCTTATATTTCAAGAGGGGTTATATCTACAAAACAAGTATTAGATCATCTACTAAAAAAAGGATTTGAGTCAAAAAAAATAGAAAAATTCATACAAGAATTAGCTTGGAGAGACTATTGGCAACTAATCTGGTTAGAAAAAGACATTAATTTTGAAATTAAAAACCCACAAAGTGAAGTCTATCAAGAAGGCATTTCTCAATGTATTGTAGATGCTAAAACAAATATTGAGGCTATTGATAAATCCATAGAAAATCTATATGAAACAGGTTATATGCACAACCATCTAAGAATGTATGTTGCAAGCATATGCACCAATATTGGAAAAAGTCATTGGAAACAGCCTGCAAAATGGATGTACTACCACTTAATTGATGGTGATTGGGCTTCTAATGCACTAAGCTGGCAATGGGTTTGCGGAGCAAATAGTAACAAAAAGTACATCGCAAACCAAGACAACATTAATAAATACACTTATAGCAATCAAAAAAATACATTTTTAGATACTTCATATGAGGAGATAATGAATATTGAACAACCCTCAAACTTCAAATTAGTTAACAATGATATTCTTAAAACTGAATTTCCANATTTAGAAAAAATTTNTATAGATAATAGTAAACCAATTTGCATATATAATTATTATAATTTGGACCCTGTGTGGAGAACAGATATAAATGCTAATAGGATACTATTAATTGAACCTAGTATTTTTAACAAATATCCAATTGGGAAGAAGGCTATGAATTTTATGCTCGCACTTTCAAAAAACATCCCTTCTATCAAGTTATTTGTGGGTGAATTTGATGAATTAGAAATTGGAGATTTAGAAGTTTATTTCAAAGAGCACCCTCTTAATTATAATTATAAGGGTATTAAAGATAGTAGAGACTGGATAAGTAGCGTTAAGGGATATTATCCNTCATTTTTTAGATTTTGGAATAAATTAAAAAAAGAAAAATCATTTTAACTTATGCCAAAGAACTTACCATTTAAATTGTGTATAGTTTGTGGACTTCCTTTTAATTGGAGAAAAAAATGGGCTAAAGAATGGGAAAATGTAAAATATTGTAGTCAAAGATGTAGAAAAAATAAAAAAAAGAAATGAAAAATATAAATATATTATTTCCAAATCAACTTTTTAAGGCAAATCCACTTCTAGAAATTGAAGGAGACTTTTTACTTGTTGAAGAAGTGCTATTTTTTCAACACTTTAAATTTCATGTTCAAAAACTGATATTTCATCGGTCATCTATGAAGTTTTACGAAAGCTATCTGTTGCAAAAGAATAAAAAAGTACTTTATATAGAACAATCAGAAAGCATTTCTGATGTTAGAAAACTTATTTCTTTTCTTAAAAAANAGGGTTATAGGTCTGTTAATTACCTAGTTACAGATGATAATTATTTAGAAAGACGACTTACAAGTAGTGCTAAAAAAAATAGTATTGATTTAATAGTTCATGATAGTCCAATGTTTCTAAATAGCTCCAAAGATTTAGAATCTTTTTTTAGAACTGATAAGAAAAAGTTTTACCAAACATCCTTTTATATCGAGCAAAGAAAAAAACTTGGTGTTTTATTAGATGAAGATGGTAATGCTGAAGGTGGAAAATGGAGTTTTGACACTGAAAACAGAAAAAAATATCCAAAAACAAAAGTTGCTCCTGTTATTAAAAAACTAAAGGCAGATGACTTTTTTTCAGAAGCAAAAGAGTATGTTGAAAATCATTTTAAAAGTAATCCAGGAGATTTTCCTGAAAAGCCTATATACCCACACTCCCATGATTTATCTGAAAAATGGTTAGATATATTTTTAGAGGAAAGAATGCAGGAATTTGGTCCATATGAAGATGCGATGGTTCAAAAAGAGTCTTTTTTAAATCATAGTGTAATATCACCTCTATTAAACTCAGGACTTATTACTCCAAAACATGTAATTGAAAAAACACTATCATTTAAAGACAAATATCCTTTAAATTCTTTAGAAGGATTTTTAAGACAGATCATTGGATGGAGAGAATTTATAAGAGGGGTTTATAAAGTAAAAGGTAGTCAAGAGAGAACTACAAATTTCTTTAATTTTACAAGAAAAATACCNGNTTCATTTTACAACGCAACAACTGGAATATTGCCGATTGATATTACCATTGAAAAAGTTAAAAAAACAGCATATAATCACCATATAGAGAGANTAATGGTNTTGGGTAACTTTATGATGCTATGNGAATTTGATCCGGATGAAATATATAGATGGTTCATGGAGCATTACATAGATGCATATGACTGGGTAATGGTTCCNAATGTATATGGAATGAGTCAATTTGCAGATGGTGGCCTAATGTCAACTAAACCTTACATATCAAGTAGTAACTATTTAAAAAAGATGAGCGATTTTCCGAATGGAGAATGGCAAAAAATATGGGATGCATTATATTGGAGATTTATTAATCTCAATAGAGAAATATTTGCAAAAAATATACGAATGAAGTTTATGGTTAGTATGCTAGATAAAATGTCTGAGGATAAAAAAACAAATCATTTTAAAGTTGCAAATGAATATCTTGAATCACTAGATAAATAAAATACAAACTATCCAAATCTTTGAAAATACGTNGGATAAGACGGTTTTTTAGGTGAAGTGATTTCGAATAATTTGAGATGACTATCACACTTTATGTTTAANATCTCTTCATCTTCAATTATTATAAAATCTCCTTTTTTAATAATTTGATTATTAAATTGACCTTCTCCGTTGAGAACAAATATCGAACTAGTCAGGTCCAAGCTTAAATTATGTTCAAAATCTCCAGAATTAAAAGAAAATTCATTGATGTTTATATTTTCTGAAAATAATTTTAAAGGTGAACTATCCCCTTTTATTATTTTTTTAAAATGATTATCAGATTCTATTATTTCAAAGTCATTTGACTTATAATCATCATAAGTTGCATCATCTAGAAGAGTTTTTGAAATATCAGGGTCAAACCAAATTTGAAATATTTCAGATTTTTCACCTATTTCTTCAGAGTGTGAAATACCATTACCAGATCTTATTAC
>JGI24539J26755_10001198_pt1 | contig 12051 bp, 8 predicted proteins | sample NorSeaMetagenome_2_FD_26755 | JGI IMG/M metagenome (IMG submission 26755) | reverse complement strand
ATTTCTGACATGACGCGTCTTCCAGCTGCACTATTTGTAATTGACATTAAACGCGAACACATCGCAATTAAAGAAGCTCAAAAACTAAATATTCCTATTTTTGCAATGGTTGACACGAACTCAGATCCAAGACAAGTGGACTACGTGATCCCTGCAAATGACGATGCTTCTAAATCTATAGATAAAATACTTACGAATGTTACTGACGCAATCGCTCAAGGTTTAGCAGAAAGAAAAGCTGAAAAAGACAGTAAAGATGCTGAAAAAGAAGCAGAGGCACCTAAAGCTGAAAAAGCAGTAGAAGCACCTAAAGCTGAAAAAGCAGTAGAAGCACCTAAAGCTGAAAAAGCAGTAAAAGCTCCTAAGGCGAAAAAAGCACCTAAAGCTGAAAAATCAGTAGAAGCTCCAGCGGTAGAGGATACTAAGGAAGAAAAAGAATAAAAATTAATTATAAGTAATTAAGTAATAACAAAGTCGTTAAGTTCTTCTCACGGAAAATTTTAACGACTTTTTTTAAACTATTGAATCATGATAAAGATAACAGCTGCAGAAGTAAACAAATTAAGACAAGCTACAGGCGCCGGAATGATGGACTGTAAAAAAGCATTAGTAGAAGCGGAAGGAGATTTTGACAAGGCTATTGACAACCTTCGTAAAAAAGGTCAAAAGGTAGCTGCAAATAGAGCCGATCGTGACTCTTCAGAGGGTGCTGCCGTTGCTAAAATTAATGATGACAAAACAGTAGGGGTTGCTATTGTTTTGGGATGTGAAACTGATTTTGTTGGTAAAAACGAAAATTTTTTAGCACTTGCTAGCCAGTTTGGAGATATCGCCTTAAAACAAGATTCNAAAGAAGCCTTNTTAGNGGCTGATTTTGGAGGGATGACNGTAGCNGATAAGCTTATNGAACAAACCGGAGTTATCGGNGAAAAACTAGACATCAAGGCGTTTGAAAAAGTAGAAGCTGCCTATGTAGGTTCTTATGTACATATTAATAAGATTGCTGCTGTTGTAGGTCTTTCTTCGAAAGTTGACAATGCTGCTGTTTTAGTAAAGGACCTAGCGATGCAAGTTGCGTCTATGGGAGCAACAACTCTTTCATATAAAGATTTTGACCCTGCATTTATTGCCTCTGAAACAGAAGCTAGAATTGCAGTAATTGAAAAAGATAATATTGAATTAGGACGTTTAGGGAAAACGCTAAAAAATATTCCTCAGTATATATCAATGGCCCAATTAACTCAAGATGCCTTAGCTCAAGCTGAAGACACTGCTAAAGCAGAACTTAAAGCAGAAGGAAAGCCAGAGCAAATTTGGGACAAAATTCTACCAGGAAAAATGGAACGTTTTATATCCGATAATACGACTTTAGATCAAGAACAATGTTTGTTAGACCAAAACTTTATCAAAGACGATAAAGTAAGAGTTGCAACGTATGTTGCAAGTTATGGTGAGGTAAATATCACTGAATTTAAGCGTGTATCTTTAGGTTAAACATCCCTTGTTATTTAAAAAAAAAGCCTCGATTTATCGAGGCTTTTTTTTTAAATAACACCATTATCATTACTTCAGCTGGAGATTAAAACTAAAACAGATCAACAATTTGTTTAGAATTCATAACATTTACTATTTTTGGATTTAAGATATTGCTTATATTTGTGAAACGATCAACATCACTATGACTTACAAAAGAATTTTACTTAAGCTATCTGGAGAAGCCCTTATGGGAAATCGAAATTATGGAATTGATCCAGATCGCTTGTCAGATTATGCCAATGAAATTAAACAGTTAACAGATCAGGGCATCCAAGTGGCAATTGTCATTGGTGGTGGCAATATCTTTAGAGGAGTTGCTGGAGCTAGTAACGGTATGGACCGAGTCCAAGGAGATCATATGGGAATGCTTGCGACCGTTATTAATGGTCTGGCATTACAAAGTGCTTTAGAAAACGCTGATATCCCAACACGCTTACAATCTGCGATACAAATTAATGAAGTGGCAGAGCCTTTTATTCGACGCCGAGCAATTCGACATTTAGAAAAAGGACGTGTTGTGATTTTTGGTGGTGGTACCGGAAACCCATACTTTACAACAGATTCAGCTGCCGTGTTAAGAGCTATTGAAATTGAGGCTGATGTGATTTTGAAAGGGACGCGTGTTGATGGGATTTATAGTGCAGACCCTGAGAAAGATAAAACCGCTGTTAAGTTTGACACCATTAGCTTTAAGGAAGTGCTCCAAAAAGGCCTAAAGGTCATGGATACTACCGCCTTTACGCTGAGTCAAGAAAACGATTTACCTATTATTGTATTTGACATGAACACAGAAGGAAATCTCCTTAAAATTGTTGCTGGTGATGCCATCGGAACCACAGTGAGATAACATAACTTAGATATTTAAAACGTTTCCAAATGAACGAAGAAATAAATTTTATACTTGACAGTACAAAAGAATCGATGGTGAATGCATTAAAGCATTTAGAAAAACAATTTGTAAATATTCGAGCAGGAAAAGCAAGTCCAGCAATGTTGGGGAGTGTAATGGTCGATTATTATGGGTCGCAAACTCCACTAGCTCAAGTCGCAAACGTAAATACTCCAGATGGTCGAACAATCACCGTTCAGCCGTGGGAAAAAGGAATGTTACAAGAAATCGAACGTTCGATAATGATTGCTAACATAGGGTTTAATCCTATGAATAATGGGGAAACAATTATCATTAGTGTCCCTCCATTAACCGAAGAACGTCGTCATGAATTAGCCAAACAGGCAAAGTCTGAGGTTGAAGAGGCAAAAATATCAATACGGGCTGCAAGAAAAGAGGCCAATACAGATATTAAGAAAACGGAGGATGCATCTGAAGATCTTCAGAAAAACGCTGAAATGGACGTACAAGTACTTACAGACGCACATGTTAAAAAAGCGGATGATCTTTACATCGCCAAAGAAAAAGAGATCCTCACAGTCTAATCTTTTTTAACGTTTTTTTATATTAAGTTGACTTGATAATTTCCTTCTTTTAAATTCCTTTTATTTACCTTTATTGCCATCAAAAAAGGCTATGTTTAAACTCTTTTCAAGTGGGTTTTGGGAATCCGTTGCAAGACTTATTCTCAGGAATCGATTTATAATTTTATTTCTAGTAGTACTTGTAACTGGCTTTTTTGGGATGCAGTGGAATAAGATGCGCTTTACTTATACAGAAGCCAACTTACTGCCAGACGATCACCCTATCAATTTAGAGTATAATAATTTCCTAGACATCTTTGGAGAAGAAGGCAATTTAATTGTCATGGGCGTTAAAGACAGTACGTTATTAACGGTCGATAAATTAAATGCCTGGAATACTTTTTCAGAAAGCTTTAGCAGCCACCCAAGTGTGGAAGGGGTTATTGCTATTAAAGATCTACAGAAGCTTGTCAAAAATGAATCCAAAAAACAATTTGACTTAGTCCCGTTTATTATAGACTCCGTAGAAACTCAATCGGAATTAAACACGCTTAAGAAAGCATTATTTGAACAGTATCCGTTCTACGATAACTTTCTATTTAATAAAGAGACAGAAGCGATTCGAAGTGCAATCTATCTAGAAAAATCTATTGTTAATACGCCTGAGCGAAAAGCATTTGTTATGGAACATCTAGTTCCAAGAGTAAAAGAATTTGAAGATAAATATAATCTTAATGTTAGAGTCTCAGGCATGCCTTATGTTCGCACTCTTAACTCGCAAAATATTGTTGATGAGATTAGCATGTTTATCTTAGCCGCTATTTTAGTCACTTCCCTTATTTTCTTTTTCTTTTTTAGATCTTACAGAGCAACTTTTATATCAATGACAGTTGTCGTTATTGGGGTCATGTGGACCTTTGGGATATTAGGCTTGCTTGAATACGAAATAACAGCGCTTACCGCCCTTATCCCTCCACTGATTATCGTTATTGGAATTCCCAACTGTATCTTTCTGATTAATAAATATCAGCACGAAGTCAATAAGCATGGAAATAAAGCAAAATCTCTCCAGCGTGTCATTTCTAAGGTTGGAAATGCAACCTTAATGACCAATCTAACAACTGCTTCAGGGTTTGCGACTTTTATAATAACACAAAGTAAATTACTTACTGAATTTGGTATCGTTGCTTCCCTTAGTATTATAGCCATCTTCCTATTGTGCTTGTTTATTATACCTGTTATTTACAGCTTTATGCCCATTCCAAAAGAAAAGCATTTAGAGCATTTAAATAAGCGCTGGATTAAGCAATTAGGAGATTGGATTGACCATACTGTTAAGCATCACAACATTATTATTTATTCCACAGCGGTAATCTTGCTTGCCATTAGCATAATAGGAATCTTTCAAATAAAAGCCACGGGAAGTCTCATAGAAGACATGCCCAAAAAGGCAGAATTCTACAGTGACATAGAATTTTACGAAAGTGAATTTAATGGGGTAATGCCCCTTGAAATCTTAGTTGATGCCAAGCGTAAAAAAGGCGTGATGAAACTCTCAACCTTAAAACGGATGAGTGCACTTGAGGACTTGATAGTTGAAATCCCAGAACTTTCTAAACCAATATCGGTTGTTAGCTTAGTGAAATACTCTAAACAAGCCTATTACAATGGGAATCCAAAATATTACCAACTTCCAACAGCACAAGAAAACAACTTTATCTTGTCCTATGCCAAAAACGCGTCTTCGGATGTTGATTTACTAAAAAACTTTGTTGATAGTACGGGTCGTTATGCGCGTATTACTTCTTTTATGAAGGATACCGGGATTGACAAAATGGAGCGTATTGAAGAAGACCTTATTGCTAAAATTGATAAGGTATTTCCTAAAGACCTCTATGATGTATCGATTACCGGAAAGGCTTATTTGTTTCAAAAAGGCACAAAATATTTAGTAAAAAATTTAATTTTATCTCTTGCGTTAGCCATCTTTTTGATCTCGCTTTTTATGGCCTATATGTTTCGATCATTTCGAATGATTATTATTTCATTAATTCCTAACTTATTACCACTTCTGGTAACTGCAGGAATGATGGGCTACTTTGGTGTGCCAATAAAGCCTTCAACTATATTGGTTTTTAGCATCGCCTTTGGAATTTCTGTGGATGATACTATTCATTTTTTGGCTAAATACCGACAAGAATTGTTGGCAAACCGTTGGGTTATTAAAAAATCGGTGTTCGCTGCACTTAGAGAAACAGGAGTAAGCATGTTCTACACTTCGATTGTTCTGTTTTTTGGGTTTTCCGTTTTTGTAACTTCTAATTTCGGAGGTACTGTAGCGTTAGGAGTGTTGATTTCTGCGACACTTTTACTGGCAATGCTAGCCAACTTATTACTGTTACCTTGCTTATTGCTTTCCCTTGAGCGTAGCATAGCAAACAAAAAAATATTAAAAAAACCTGCTCTAAATATCATCCCTGAGGAGGAAACGATGGAAGAAGACGAGAACAGAGGCTAATAATTTAGCTTAAAACTTTATATTTGCAGTATTAAAAAATGGACTTATGACTACCAGCACTGTTGCACATTTACTAACTCAAGAACTAAAACACGCTGACATTGAAGTCAAAGGGTGGGTTCGAACCTTTAGAGCGAACCGATTTATAGCACTCAATGATGGCTCCTGCCTTCAAAACATTCAATGTGTTGTTGACTTTGAAAGTATGGATGAGGCATTGTTAAAACGTGTCACAACAGGAGCAGCCGTACATATCAAAGGGGTCTTAGTTGAAAGCCAAGGGAAAGGCCAGTCTGTAGAGGTTCAAGTTAGTTTTATAGAAATTTTAGGAGATGCAGATCCGGAAGATGTTTCAAAAACAATCTTACAGCCCAAGCGTCATTCGTTGGAGTTCCTAAGAGAACAAGCACACTTACGCACACGAACAAATACATTTAGTGCTGTGATGCGACTTCGCTCTTCACTTTCTTTTGCTATTCATTCCTATTTTAATAAAAATGGATTTTATTATATGCATGCACCTATAGTCACTGGGAGTGATGCAGAAGGTGCTGGTGAAATGTTTAGAGTCACAACCTTAGATCCTAAAAACCCTCCTCTTACTAAAGATGGCGCGGTTGATTATTCAAAAGACTTTTTCGGAAAAGAAACAAACTTAACTGTTTCGGGACAACTTGAAGCAGAAACCTATGCAATGGCACTTGGGAAAGTTTATACTTTTGGCCCAACTTTTAGAGCTGAAAACTCAAATACTTCTCGACATTTGGCAGAATTCTGGATGATTGAACCAGAAGTCGCTTTTATGGACTTAGCGGGAAACATGGATTTAGCAGAAGATTTCATGAAGTACGTGATTAGTTATGTCTTGGAGCACAACAAAGAAGACCTTGCCTTTTTAGAGCAGCGCTTGGAACAAGAAGACAAATCGAAACCTCAAAATGAACGTGCGCCAATGCCGCTAACCGAAAAACTACGTTTTATTGTTGACAATAATTTTAAACGTGTTAGTTATACAGAGGCTATTGAAATTTTAAGAAACTCTAAGCCTAACAAAAAGAAAAAGTTTAAGTACCTAATTGATGAGTGGGGCGCTGATTTACAAAGTGAACACGAACGCTTTTTAGTAGAACAGCACTTTAAGTGTCCGGTGATTTTATTTGATTATCCTGCTAAAATTAAAGCCTTTTATATGCGCTTAAATGAGGATGGAAAAACAGTCCGTGCAATGGATATTTTATTCCCCGGCATTGGAGAAATTGTGGGGGGGTCTCAACGAGAGGAACGCCTAGACGTCTTAAAAGAAAAAATGGCTGATCTAGATATTCCAGAAGAAGATCTGGTGGTATTTGGACTTGAGAAAATATGGAACAGCTGTCCATTCTGGGTTTGGCCTCGGATTTGAAAGGCTCGTCATGTTTGCTACAGGTATGGGTAACATCAGAGATGTAATTCCTTACCCTCGAACCCCTCTTAATGCAGAGTTTTAAGGATAATTTGATTAGTGCAGTTTAAAAACAATAGTGCTTGACATATCTTCCATAGTGTTTTTTTCTTATTTTTATAAAAACCCGAAATAATTAATGCTCAAGCAATTCCTACAATATAAATTATCACAAAAGCTATCGCCTCAGCAGATTCAGCTGATGAAACTGATACAGCTGCCTACCTTAGCCTTTGAACAACGCATCAAACAAGAGCTAGAGGAAAACCCGGCACTTGAAAGCGGAAAAGAACAGGAAACTTCCTACGAAGATGAGTTTGAGTCCAATGAGAATGATATAGACAACGATCAAATAAGCGCTGAAGATATCAATGTTGATGATTACCTTAGTGACGACGAAATCCCGGAATATCGACTTAGTGCAAACAACTATAGTGCAGATGATGAGGAAAAAACAATGCCATTTGCCTCGGGGAGCTCTTTCACTCAACTTCTCATTGATCAACTTAATACATTCTCTTTAAATGACAACCTGTATCAAATTGCAGAATTTTTGATTGGAAGTATTGATGACAGTGGCTATATCCGGCGGCCACTACTGGATATTATGGATGATTTAGCCTTTACTCAGAACTTATATACAAATGAAAAAACAATTGAATCTGCCTTGAAAGTGGTTCATCAGTTGGACCCTGCTGGGGTAGGCGCTAGAAATCTTCAGGAATGTTTAGCCCTTCAATTACAACGCAAAACTCAAACTGTAAACACCGGTCTTGCAAGTAATATAATTGAATCTGGGTTTGATCAGTTCACTAAAAAGCATTATCAAAAATTATTGCAAAAGTTTGATGTAACCGAACTTCAACTACGAGATGCAGTTTTAGAAATTGAACGCTTGAACCCGAAGCCAGGAAGCTCCTTTTCTAACAATACACGCTCNATCGAGCATGTAGTCCCTGANTTTACAATTAGTATTGTTGAGGGAGAANTAGAACTGAGTCTTAATGGTAGAAATGCCCCCGAACTACATGTTTCTCAGCCTTATAATGAAATGCTTAAAGGCTATAAGGCCTCAACAGAAAAAACAAAATCTCAAAAAGAAGCCGTCTTATTTATAAAACAAAAGTTGGATGCTGCGAAATGGTTTATAGATGCTATAAAACAGCGTCAACAAACACTTTTTGTTACAATGAGTACCATTATGCATTACCAAAAAAATTATTTTTTGACTGGTGATGAGCAGCAATTAAGACCTATGATTTTGAAAGATATTGCAGATGAAATTGAGATGGATATTTCAACAGTATCTCGGGTCGCAAATAGCAAATATGTAGACACCCCTTATGGGACCAAATTGATTAAAGAATTTTTTAGTGAATCGATGACTAATGATCAAGGCGAAGAAGTTTCAACTAGAGAGATAAAAAGCATATTACATACGATCATTAGTGAAGAAAACAAGAAAAAACCTCTCACAGACGAAAAATTAGCCTTTCTTTTAAAAGAAAAAGGCTATCCAATAGCACGAAGAACCGTTGCTAAATATCGCGAACAATTAGACCTTCCTGTTGCAAGGCTTCGAAAAGAACTTTAAAAATTATACTTTTTTAATTACATTAGTAACAATACCCCATATTACAAAATCATTCTCTTCTGTGATTTGTATGGCCTGGTAGTTTTTGTTTTCTGGTTGTAACCAGACTTTATTCTTTTCAACCTTAAGTCGTTTGACTGTGAATTCTCCATCTAAAAAGCAAACGGCTATTTTATTATGCGTTGGAGAGAGACTTCTGTCAATAACTAAAAGATCATTGTCGTTAAGTCCCGCATCTATCATTGATTGCCCGCTCACGCGTGCAAAGAAAGTCGCTTCTTTATTTTTGATAAGTTCGCTATCTAGCGATAGTCGCTCTTGCTTAAAATCTTCCGCTGGTGACGGAAAGCCTGCAGATATTCCTGTGTCAAAATAAACAGCCCCTAGTGTGTTGAGGTTTTCAGGAGTGAAAAAAGTAAGAGGGGTGGTGGTTTTTATGGACATTTGACAGTTATTATATCTTTTAAATTGGTTGTGTAATGAGGTGATAAGTGTTCTTGACGCATTTTCCAGGTGCGATTTAGGTCTTGATTTCCTAATTTTAACTTGGGCTGGTGATACTTTTTATTGATAAAGTCAATCGTACGCATCAACGGTAAATGCTTTGGGTTTTCACTGTTGAACAACTGCAGTTGGTGGTTGTCTGTTGGAACAATGCCCGTAAAGATGACCCCCGCTTTCTTATATTGAATGCCTTTTTTATAAATAGAGGCTACTGCTTTTACAGCATTCGCGCTTAAAGTTAAACTAGAATTAGTCGGAAAGGGGATGTTAACCATGACGCTAGCTCGGTGCTGTTCTGAGTTTTTTTTGTGATAATCACTTCGTAAAAAAACAAGCATCATATGGCAGCTAGACCCTTGTTTACGAAGTTTTTCGGCACCACTACAGGCAAATGTTGAAATACGCTCCTTAATGTTTTCTAGATCTTCTATTGCGGACTCAAAACTTCTAGTTGTTGCAATTGCTCGTTTGTTTTTAATCGTTTCTGGGCCAATTTTAGAGATTCCTTCTAAATCTTTTTTTAGTTTCCACTCTGTAATTGAAAAGGTTTTACGCACCCACATATCATGGAGCTGAACAAAATCGTAAGCCGTTTTACATTGCTTAGCAGAAAGCCGCTTATGCAAAGCTGGGCCTATGCCCCAGACATCTTTAAGCTGGGTCCACTTCAAGGCTTTAATGCGCTTCTCTTCGCTATCAATCACATAGACACCGCCTGTTTCTCTTGGAAATTTACGGGCGATCTTATTCGCTACTTTACTCAAGGCTTTGGTCGGCGCGATCCCAACACATGTGGGAATCCCTGTCCATTTGAGGATACGTTGCCGCATCTCTATCCCATATTCGCGAAGATTACAGGAGTCAAAACCATTGAGTTGTAAAAAAGCTTCGTCAATACTATATACTTCTACATCTGGTGAGAATTGTTCTAGAATTCGCATAACTCGGCTACTCATGTCGCCATAAAGCGCGTAATTAGATGAAAACAATTGGATATTGTTTGCTTTAAAAAACTCTTTATACTTAAAAGCAGGCGCACCCATAGGTAACCCTAGTGCTTTTGCCTCATCACTTCGCGCAATCACGCAGCCATCGTTATTCGACAAAATAGCGATCGGTTTTTTGCGTAAGGATGGGTTAAAAACCCGCTCACAAGAAGCATAAAAGTTATTACAATCAACAAGAGCAAACATGGCATAAAGGTAGCGCATTTGCCGTCTGACTAAAATAAAAATATTAATTATTTTCATACTGTTTAGTCTTTTTTGCTCATGAAATTATATGGTATCTTTATTGGATTATTAATTTGGTTATCATTTGTATTTCTATATTTGTAAAATAAATCTGACTAAACGAAACAAAAACTTTTATGAACCCTAGACTTTATTTATTACTTTTTATAGCGAGTGTGTTTTTACCTAAAAATACAGTGGCTCAAGAGATTATAAAAGGACAAGCATTGGACTCTATTACGATTACTTCTGCAAGAATTGAACTCCCTTTTAAAGAAAACTCACGGACTATTACGGTCATTACATCGAAAGATATACAAGAAAGCCCAGCGACTAATTTAGCAGAACTCCTTCAACAAGAGGCCGGGATCGACGTAAGACGTCAAGGGGTCAATGGTATGCAGTCTGATTTATATATTCGCGGCGGAAGTTTTGATCAGACATTACTTTTGATCGATGGCATCAAGGTGGAAGATCCTCAGACTGGTCACCACACATTAAATATGGCGTTACCGTTAGAGGTGATCGAACGCATTGAAATCATAAAAGGGCCTGCTGCACGTGTTTTTGGACAAAATGCCTTTACAGGAGCGATTAATATTGTCACTAAATCCAGTGTCGATAGTATAAATTCCATTGGCTATAGACTAGGGTCTTACGACCAACAGCAAGTCTCTGGAACCCTAGGAGCGCAGCTAGGCGGCTCTAGCGTTATAGGACATGCTTCTGTCAACACCTCAGAAGGTTATCGTTATAATACTGATTTTGAAAATCAAAATTATTTTGTAAAAGGGCGATTCAATACTAATAGAAATCCTATAGAAATGATTGGTTATTTTTCTGAACGAAAATTTGGGGCTAATCAATTTTACGCTGTAGATGCACGTGACCAATATGAAGAAACTCAAAGTAGTCTTGTGGGGCTGTCTACAAGGCTTGAAACTGAAAAATTAAAGATCACACCCCGTGCTTATTGGAAACGAAATCAAGATATGTACCTATACATTCGCGAGAGCCCTGAGGTTTATAGAAACTTACATATTTCAAATAAATTAGGGATACAAGTTAATGCTTCCTATGCATCTAGTGCCGGTATTACTGGTTTTGGAGTTGATGTGGCCAAGGTATTTATGACCAGTACTAATCTAGGAGAGCGGGATCGATTAATGGCTAATTTATTTGTTGAACATCGATTTTCTCTAGCAAATAACACCTTAGATATTACTCCTGGAGTCTCTGTCAATTACTTTTCAGACTTTAAGTTTCACGCCTTCCCAGGGGTCGACGTCGGTTATGCTATTAATGATAAAGTTAAAGCCTATGCTAATATTGGTTATACATACAGAGTACCAACATATACAGACTTATATTATGTAGGAGCAACCGACTTAGGGAACGAAAATTTAGTACCTGAAAAAGCGCTTTCTGAGGAGGTTGGATTAAAGTACTTCGGAGCAAACTTTAATGCATACGTTGCAATCTTTAACAGATCCTCTAACAACTTGATTGATTATACTAAAGAAAATGAAGACGATAAATGGGAAGCCACAAACCTAAAGAGCCTAAACTCTACAGGAGCAGAACTAAATGTGTCTTCACGATTTAAATCCGGGCGATACATTCAAAATATTAGCTTAGGCTATACGTATTTAGATGAAAACCTAAACGACGTGAAGACTGCCTATTCTAAGTATGTTATCAATTCATTGACACATCATTTTACGGCATCAGTTCGCTCGCAGTTTTTGAAAAACATATCGCAAAGTGTTGTCTATAAATTTGCTGAACGAGCGTCTGGAACAAGCTATAGTGT
>JGI24539J26755_10001197_pt1 | contig 12055 bp, 6 predicted proteins | sample NorSeaMetagenome_2_FD_26755 | JGI IMG/M metagenome (IMG submission 26755) | reverse complement strand
GATTCACGGTTTGGGATATTGTCCAAATCTGGTCCGGATGCAAAAAAAATGTTCACAGATAAGGTCGTACCAATTTCGGTCAACTACCCGTTCTTTTTCAAACCGATCCAAGACGGTATGGACAGGCCAAAAACCGAACTTGCATATCGTGTCCCCGCCTCGAAGTTTACCAGGAGAAAACTCGACTCCAACGAAAAACTACAAGAGATTACCGGTTTGGACACAACGATCGACTGGAAGAATACAGGCGACAACTCCTACGATGGGGAAAAACTAAAACTACTAGTACACGATGAGAGCGGTAAATGGGAAAAGCCAAACAACATCCTCAATAACTGGAGGGTTACGAAAACAACCCTTAGATTAGGTAGTAAAATAATTGGTAAATGTATGATGGGAAGCACATCTAACTCTTTAGATAAAGGTGGAGATAACTTCAAAAAATTATATTATGATTCAGATGTTAACGAAAGAAATGCCAATGGACAGACTCGTTCAGGATTATATTCTTTGTTTATACCTATGGAATGGAACTACGAAGGATACATTAACTCTTATGGAATACCTGTCTTCGACACTCCAAAAAAAGATACCTTTGGACCTCACGGTCAACAAATAAAAAAAGGTGTAATAGAGTATTGGCAAAACGAAGTAGATGGTCTTAAAAAAGATCAAGACGGTTTAAATGAGTTTTACAGACAATTTCCAAGAACTGAGCAACATGCTTTTAGAGATGAAGCTAAACAATCTATATTTAATTTAACTAGAATATATGAGCAAATTGATTTTAATGAAGATTGTAAAAGTGAATCTTTAATAACAACAGGATCTTTTAATTGGCACCATGGTATAAAAGATAATCCAAAAGGGGTTATGTTTGTTCCAAACAAAGATGGAAGATTTAAGATTTCTTGGATACCACCTTTGGAATTACAAAATAGATTAATATTAAAAAATGGATTAAAATATCCAGCTAATGAGCACGTAGGTGCTTTTGGTTGTGATAGTTATGACATATCAGGCACTGTTGATTCTCGTGGTTCTAATGGATCACTACACGGTTTAACTAAGTTTTCTATGGAAAATGCACCCATGAATAGTTTTTTCTTAGAATATATAGCTAGACCTCAAACAGCGGAAATGTTTTTTGAAGATGTTTTAATGGCTTGTATTTTTTATGGCATGCCAATACTAGCTGAAAACAATAAACCTAGACTTTTGTATTATTTTAAAAGAAGAGGTTATAGGGGTTTTTCTATGAATAGACCCGATAAAGCTATAGCAAAACTATCTGTAACAGAAAGAGAAATCGGTGGAATACCTAATTCCAGTGAAGATATAAAGCAAGCTCACGCTGCTGCAATTGAGTCTTACATAGAAACTTATGTTGGCAATTTAGGAGAATCATATGGTGATGTTTATTTTCAAAGAACTTTAAACGATTGGGCTAGATTTGATATAAATAATAGAACAAAGCACGATGCGTCAATTAGCTCGGGCTTGGCTATAATGGCTTGCAATAAAAATAAGTATAATCCAATATTTAAAAGAAAATTAGAAACAAAAACATTAGGTTTTAAAAAATATAATAACGAAGGATTTAGTTCAAAAATAATACAATAAATGATTTATACTAATTACGTAGGTTCATTTCCAAGTCAAGTAGTATCGGACGAAGAGAAGCAAGGTTATGATTACGGTTACGCCGTAGGTCGCGCTATAGAAGGTGAGTGGTTCTCAGGGGACAGAGGTGGTATGGGAAATAGATACCAAAATAGTTGGTTAAACTTCCATAGACTAAGACTTTATGCAAGAGGTGAACAGTCTGTTCAAAAATACAAAGATGAATTATCTATAAATGGTGATTTGTCTTATTTAAATTTAGACTGGAAGCCAGTTCCTATTATACCTAAATTTGTAGATATTATAGTAAACGGTATGTCTCAAAAAGTTTTTGATATAAAAGCTTACGCTCAAGATCCTGAATCTTTAAAGCAAAGAACAAAGTATGCTGACGCTATAATGAGAGACATGTACGCTAAAGAAATAATCCAAGCAACAAATGACGCTACTGGCATGAACTTCTTTAATAGTAACGATCCTAATAATATACCTGAATCTCAAGACGAATTAGATCTTCACATGCAATTATCTTATAAGCAATCCATAGAAATTGCTGAAGAAGAAGCTATAGAAAATGTTTTAGCTTCTAATAAGTATGAATTAATAAAGAGAAGATTAATGGCTGATCTTACTATAATTGGTATAGGTGCTGTTAAAACTGATTTTAATTTATCTAATGGTGTTACGTTAAATTATGTAGATCCTGCAAACCTGGTGTATTCTTACACAGATGATCCTAATTTTGAAGATATATATTACGCTGGTGAAGTTAAGTCTATTAGTTTAGTAGAGCTTAAAAAACAATTTCCAGGTTTAACAGATGATGAATTAAAAGAAATAGAAAAGTTTCCTGGAGATGCAAATTATACTAGAAACTTCTATGCGCAACAAGATTCTCAAAACCAAGTTCAAGTTTTATATTTTGAATACAAAACATACTCTAATCAAGTTTTTAAAATAAAACAAACTGATCAAGGTTTAGAAAAGGCTTTAGAAAAACCAGATACTTTTAATCCACCTGAAAGTGATAATTTTGAAAGAGTTGGTAGAGCTATAGAAGTGTTATATACGGGGGCTAAAATACTAGGACACGAAATGATGTTAGAATGGAAGTTGTCTGAAAACATGACAAGACCAAACGCTAATGTTACTAAAGTTAACATGAACTATTCTATATGTGCACCTAGAATGTACAAAGGCATGATAGAATCTACTGTTAGTAGAATAACTGGTTTTGCTGATATGATTCAATTAACGCACTTGAAACTACAACAAGTGTTATCTAGAATGGTTCCAGATGGTGTTTTTGTAGATGTTGATGGTTTAGCTGAGGTTGACTTAGGTAATGGAACTAATTACAATGCACAAGAGGCTTTGAATATGTATTTTCAAACAGGTAGTATTGTAGGTAGATCTATGACACAAGAAGGAGATCCTAATAGAGGTAAAGTGCCTATTCAAGAATTACAGACATCTGCGGGTGGCGCTAAAATATCATCACTAATACAAACTTATCAGTATTATTTACAAATGATAAGAGATGTAACTGGTTTAAACGAAGCAACAGATGCTAGTACTCCAGATGCTCACGCTTTAGTAGGTTTACAAAAAATTGCAGCTGCAAACTCAAACACAGCGTTAAGACATGTAATGCAGGGTGGATTATATCTAACCTTAAGAACATGCGAAAATATAGCGTTGAGAATAGCAGATGCATTAGATTATCCTTTAACTAGAGCGGCTTTAATAGATTCAATATCGTCTTACAACACCGGAACATTAGAAGAATTGCAGGAGAAAACTTTAATGGATTTTGGTATATTTTTAGAATTAGAACCTGACGAAGAAATGAAAGCTCAATTAGAGCAAAACATTCAAACAGCATTAGCTTCCGGTGGCATTGATTTAGATGATGCTATTGATATACGTCAAGTTAAAAACATAAAACTTGCAAACGCTTTATTAAAACAAAGTCGTAAAAAGAAAGCTGCAAGAGATCAAGCTAATCAACAAGCTAACATACAGGCTCAGGCTCAGGCAAATTCTCAAGCTGCTCAACAAGCAATTGAAGCTGAGATGCAAAAACAACAAGCGTTAGCCGAAACNACTATACAAATAGAACAAGCAAAAATACAGTTTGAAATAAACAAAATGCTTCAAGAAGCAAAAGTAAAAAAAGAATTAATGGCAGAGGAGTTTGGTTACAATATGCAATTAGCTCAAATGAAGTCACAAGAAGAAACAAGAAAAGAACAAGAAATTGAAGATAGAAAAGATAGTAGAATACAAAAACAAGGAACACAAGAATCTCAATTAATAAATCAAAGACAAAACAACACTTTACCTCAAGACTTTGAATCTGCTGGATTTGACGGTTTAGGAGGGTTTGGATTAGAGCAATTTAATCCTAGATAAAGAATTATCAATTTTTAATTATATTATATTATGTCAAAAGAAGCAGAAGTAAAAGAACCTGTTAAAAAAGAGGGTGACTTTAAAGTAAAAAAGAAAATACCTAAAAAATTAATTGTACCGCCAGAAACTGTTAAAATGGATTTTGCTACAGTTAACAAAAAAGAAGAACCAATAAAAATAAATTTAGATGCCGTTCAAAAGCAAAGCTCAGAGGAAAGCGTGTTACTCGAAGAAGGATCCAAGGTGGAACTGCAAGCAGTGGGACAAGGAGACGAAAAACCCGTTGAGAATGTTATTAAAGAAATATCAGACTCAGAAGTAGATACTAAAGAAATACAAAAAGAAATAAAAGAAGCTGTAAGAGATCAAAAAGTATTAGGTAAACCTTTGCCTGAAAATATTGAAAAGCTAGTTTCTTTTATGGATGAAGTACCTGGTTCTACAATTGAAGATTATGTTAGATTAAATGCTGACTACTCAAACGTTGATAACAGTACTTTGCTTAGAGAATATTATAAAAACACACGTCCACACTTAGATTATGATGAAGTTAACTTTTTATTAGAAGATAATTTTAAATATGATGAAGAGGTAGACGAAGAGCGCGATGTTAGAAAAAAGAAACTAGCGTATAAAGAAGAAATTGGAAAAGCTAAGAGCTACTTAGATGGTCTTAAGGATAAGTATTACGATGAAATCAAGTTGAAATCTAACGTTAATCCTGACCAACAAAAAGCTGTTGATTTTTTTAATAGATACAATGAAGACCAAGCAGTGAGAACCAAACAACGTGAGGAGTTTGAACGTGTAACTAAAAGCACTTTTAATAATGAATTCGAAGGTTTCGATTTTGATTTAGGAGAAAAGAAATTTAGGTATGGCGTTAAAAATCCAAACGAAGTANTTGAAAATCAATTAGACATAACCCATTTTGTTACGAAGTTCTTAGCAGACGATGGTAGTTTAAANGATCCAAAAGGTTATCATAAAGCCATGTATGCTGCGCGACACGCGGATACTATAGCACAACACTTTTATGAACAAGGAAAAGCAGATGCAGTTAAAGATGTAGTTGCTAAGTCTAAAAACATTACAACTGAAGCCCGAAAAGAAGGCAATGCTAATAGTGTTTTTGTAAATGGAATTAAAGTTAAGTCTATAAGTGGTGCAGATTCTTCTAAATTAAGAATAAAAACAAAAAAATTTAACTAAAAAAATTTAAACAATTATGAGTTTACAACCTCAATTTGGGAATTTAATCCCATCTCAAGCACAAGAAGTATTAAACAGCAATTACCTACAATGGAACAATGCTGCAGGTGCTAACTTCGTGGATTTTGCACANCAATATCTACCTGAAGTATACGAACAAGAAGTAGAGCGTTATGGAAACAGAACGTTATCTGGCTTTTTAAGAATGGTTGGCGCTGAAATGCCAATGACTTCTGATCAAGTAATTTGGTCTGAACAAAATAGANTACACATTGCTTACGACGGNCTTACNCCTGCTTATGGAGCTAGTAATGTTATTAACTTTGGAGGAGCTATTGCTGCTTCTGTAACAAATGTTATATCTGTTGGAGCTACTGTTGTAGTAATGGATGACTTTGGCGGTGAAGTAAAATGTTATGTTAGCGCTTCTACCCCAGGTGGTGCAGGTGTTGGTGCAATTACTGCTTTACCTTACACTGCTGCTACAATTGCTCTTGCTGGTTTAGCTGGTAATGTTAAAGTATTTGTATATGGTTCTGAATATCAAAAAGGATCTACTACTCCAAACTTTAACGCTGCTACTCAACCAAATGGTTATATAAGTGTTGATCCACAATTCACTCAATTTTCTAACTCACCTATCATTATCAGAAATAAATACGTTGTAAACGGATCTGATATGGCACAAATTGGTTGGGTTGAAGTTGCTACTGAAGACGGGACATCTGGATACTTATGGTATTTAAAAGCTGAATCTGAAACACGTTTACGTTTTGAAGATTACTTAGAAATGTCATTAGTAGAAGGTGAAATTGCTGCTGCTGGTTCAGGTGCGATTGCTAATGCGGGTACTGTTGGTACACAAGGTCTTTTTGCTGCTATTACTGCTAGAGGTAATGTACAAACAGGATTTACTGCTGCTGCAGGACTTGATTCTTTTGATGCTATTTTGAAAAATTTAGATACTCAAGGAGCAATTGAAGAAAACATGTTATTCTTACAAAGACAAACAGCTTTGGATTTTGACGATATGTTAGCTTCTATCTCTGGTGGATACGCTGGTGGTACTGCTTTTGGATTATTTGAAAATTCTGAAGAAATGGCTTTAAACTTAGGGTTTAGCGGATTCCGTAGAGGATCTTACGATTTCTATAAGACTGATTGGAAATACTTAAATGATGCTTCTACAAGAGGTGCTATGGTAGGACCTTCTTCTATTGAAGGTGTATTAATTCCTGCTGGAACTTCTACAGTTTACGATCAAATNTTAGGAACTAACATCAGACGACCATTCTTACACGTGCGTTACAGAGCTTCTCAAGGAGACGATAGACGTATGAAGTCTTGGTTAACTGGTTCTGCTGGTGGTGCATTTACATCTGATCTTGATGCTATGGAAGTTAATTTCCTATCTGAAAGATGTTTAGTTGTACAAGCTGCTAACAACTTTGTATTATTCAAAGGATTATAAAATAATCCTATATTATTGTGATATTTACCCTCGTTGTATTTACGGGGGTAATTATTACATATGTGACAAAAGCATTGTATAATACAATAATAAAAAGCTAATGTCACGTTTTTAAAAACTATTAAATTATATTATATTATGAAAACAGAAAAAAAAAGTAACTGGGAAATTAAAGACAGAAGATATATTCTATCAAATAATTTAGAACCATTGACGTTTACTATTCCGTCTAAACACACAAGAAAGCATGCGCTTCTTTATTTTGACGAACAAACAGGTAAACAAAAAGAACTAAGATATGCAACTAATCAAGATTCTCCTTTTGTAGAAGATCAAAAAGGTGAAGTAACATTAGGTCATATTATATTTCAAGATGGGGTTTTGTTTGTGCCAAAGGCTAAACAGAATTTACAAAAACTACTATCATTATACCACCCATCAAGATTAAAGAATTATGTTGAATTTAATGCTGTTCAAGAAGCTACAGATGAACTTGGATTACTTGAATTACAAGTCGCAGCAATGACTTATGCTAAAGATATAGATATTGATCAAGCAGAAGCAATATTAAGAGTTGAGATTGGATCTAAGGTATCAGACATGAGTTCTAAGGAGCTTAAAAGAGATTTGTTGATATTTGCAAGATCAAATCCCCAACTGTTCATAGAGCTTGTTAATGATGAAAACGTACAGCTAAGAAACTTTGCTATAAAAGCTACAGAAGCTAACATAATTAATCTATCTCAAGATCAAAGATTTTTTACTTGGGCAACTAATGGAAAGAAACTAATGACAGTTCCTTTTGATGAAAACCCTTACTCAGCAATGGCTGCTTTCTTTAAAACAGACGAAGGCGTAGAAATATTTAAATCTATCGAGAAAAAGTTTAAATAACATGTAATACTAATATAGGGCTCGTTTACTCGGGCCTAATATTATAATAAAAAACAAAAAATGGCAATAAACGTAAATCAAGTTTATCAAACGGTTTTACTTATTCTAAATAAAGAACAAAGAGGATATTTAACTCCAGATGAATTTAACAAAATAGCTGCCCAAGTGCAACTTGAAATATTTGAGTCTTATTTTGAAGATTTGAATCAACAGTTACGTATGCCAGATAACGATTCAGAATATGCTGATCGTGTAAAAAATACGCAAGAAAAAATTGCGCTATTTTCAGAATCGGGAACGTGTCCTTACGTTGGCCCTTATTTTAGTACTCCAACAGTTTCTGGAAGTACTGTATCTCAAACATTTATCACGACCGTAGCTCAACAATATGTAATAACAAGTATATCAGCTAGTCAATTAGACTTAGGTCAGCTTAGCGTTACTTTAGAAGATGCAGCAGGTGTTCAACAGCCTATAGCTGAATTTACAGATTGGAACGTAACAGGAACAACAATATCTTTGACTAGCATACCTACAGCAGGAAGAAACTTAATACTAACTGTTAATGAGTTTGATTTTTACAAAATAGGAACTGTTATACATAAAGATGAAACCCCAGTTCAATATGTTCAACCAAATGAGTTTTTGGAATTAAATCTTTCAACAATAACAAAACCTTCACTGTCTTTTCCTGTTTACAAATATAAAGATAGACAGATATTTGTTTATCCTACTTCTATAGTTAGTGATTTATCATGTACATATCTTAGAAAACCATTAAACCCTAGTTGGAACTTTACAGCCGTAGCGCCAAGTTTTCAATATGTATATAACGCGGGTAGTTCTGTTAATTTTGAATTACACCCTGTTGAACAAACGGAACTTACACTAAGAATATTAATGTATGCTGGTGTAGTGGTCAAGGATCCTACAATAATACAAAGCGCAGGTCAACAAATTGCTATTGACAATCAAAATGAAAAAATATAAAACATGGCTATACAACCTCCAAATAATGGATTAATAACAGAAAATGGGCGTCAATACTTTGAAGGTGCTCAAGGTTTTAGAGGTGATGGAACTAAGCTTTCATTTAAAACCACATTCAATACAGATCTTTTCTTAGGCAGTTGGGATCAAAATGATAGCGATTATGCTTTGAATAACTTTAAATTATATGTAAGCGTAAGCGGATTACCTGGTTCGGCTTTTCAGGAATATGTTAGTAGTTTTTCTGTAGTCGATAATGCAGTGGTATTTAACGCTGGCTCTGCTCCAGCTAATGGCTTATATATAGTTGTTCAGTTAAAAACATTAACAGGTGGTAAGTATGGTTCAACGCCATCTGAAAAAGCATATGGCCAAACAGTTGAAGATAACTATGGTAGTTATCAATATATAAAATTAAATGATGTTATTAATAATTTCTTAGTTGGATATGTTGGAACTGGTAAGTTATTATCTGATGCTAAAAGAACTGATGTTATATTTTTTGCTAAAAGAGCAATGCAGGAGTTTAGCTATGATACATTAAAAAGTATTAAATCAGCTGAGCTAACAATTCCACCTTCGTTGACCCTTGTTATTCCTCAAGACTACGTTAATTATGTTAGGTGTTCTTGGATTGATGCTCTAGGTGTTAAACATATTATATATCCAACAAATAACTTGACTATAAGTCCTTATTACACACAAATTCAAGATTCACAAGGTATTCCAACTCAAGACAACTTTGGAAATGACATAGAAGGTACACCTATAACGCAAGAAAGATGGCATAATGCTAGCTCTGAACTTTTAACGGATTTAAACGGAAACGCTATACCAAACGCTGCTGACCAGTCTGAGTATGGTTATGGCTGGGAGGGTCTTTTTGGTTTTGGTTACGGAAGACTATATGGTCTTGATCCTCAAACAGCACAGGGTAATGGTTGGTTTAATATAAATGAAAGAGAAAATAAGCTTTCTTTTTCAAGCAATCTTGTTGGTAGACTGATTGTTTTTGAATATATATCTGATGGTTTAGCTTATGACTTAGATAGTAGAGTTCCTAAAATGGCTGAAGACGCTATGTATTCTTCTATATTATACTCTTTAATATCTACTAGAATAAATCAACCAGAATATGTTGTTCAAAGATTAAAAAAAGATAGAAGCTCTAAGCTTAGAAACGCTAAGATAAGACTGTCTAATATAAAACTAGATGAAATATCTCAAGTTATGAGAGGTAAATCTAAATGGATAAAACACTAAAAAATGGCAGAAGCTAAAAACAGTTTTCTAAAGTCTAAGATGAATAAAGATCTTGACGATAGAATATTACCTAATGGTGAATATAGAGATGCTCTAAATATATCCGTTGGTAGATCAGAAGATGACGATGTTGGTTCTTTAGAAAACATTAGAGGTAATAAAGAAATTGTTGCGGCAAACACTAAAAATGCTAATTTAAAATGTATAGGTAAATTTGAAGACGAATCTGGAAATAGAATATTTCAAATACTAACTGACTATGCTGATCCTAACCCAGAAGGCAGTAGCATAACTTATCCAACAGACTCTGATGTTGTAGAAATGAAAATAACAATGTATGATTTTAATACATTAACATATACTACATTAGTTCAAGGTAAATTTTTAAACTTAGCTACAAACAAAGCTTGGCAAATTACTGGCATAACTTTGTTAGAAAATTTATTGTTTTGGACAGATAATAGGAATCAACCTAGAAAAATAAACGTTGAAACGGCTAGATTAAGTCCAGGTTATTATACTGAAGAAAATCAAATATCAGTAGCCAAATATATGCCAACTTTACCACCTCAATTATATAAAGAAGTTAAAACTTTTGTTACTACTGTTTCTAGCACAACCGCAATTATACTTAATACCGTAGTAGGTATTTCAGTGGGCATGCTCGTTGTTTCTAATGCAAAAGATAATGTTACAGGAAATTTAATAGCTGGTTCAGAATATATAAAAGTTATAGCCGTAGACGCAGCAACAAACACAGTCACTTTAAACGTTGCGCCTAGTAATGTAATAGTTGTAGATCAATCTATAAGATTTATACAAACAACTATGACAAATGAAAGTAGCGATCCTACTTGGCCTGGAGACCCTAGTTATCTAGAAGACAAATATGTTAGATTTAGCTATAGATTTCAATTTGACGATGGTGAGTACTCGTTAATGTCACCTTTTACTCAAATAGCTTTTATACCTCAACAAGCAGGATTTTTTATAAGAGGAGATGAACAACAGGCTTATGAAAGTAGTATAATTAAATGGTTTGAAAACAACGTAGATAACATTAAATTAAGAATATTACTGCCTGATGTTGGTACTGATACTACAAAGGGAGGAAGTATTAGTAAAAACATAATAACAGAATACAAAATAAGAGAAATAGATATTTTATATAAAGAGTCTGATTCGTTAGTTGTTAAAGTTTTAAAAAGCATAAATGCTGTAACAATGGCGAGTGATATGGATGAGAACGTTTATATCTATGAGTATCAATCAGAAAAACCTTATAAGACATTAACAGAAGCACAGACTGTTCGCGTTTATGATAAAGTACCCGTTAGAGCTTTAGCTCAAGACGTTGCTGGTAATAGGGTAATATATGGTAACTTTAGAGACAAGCACACTCCATATTCAACTTTAAATTATAATTGCACTGTTCAATCTAAAATAGATCTTTATACTTCTTTTGTTGAGTATCCTAACTCTACGTTAAAACAAAATAGAACTTATCAAATTGGTTGGGTTTTAGCAGACAAATATGGCAGACAATCGTCTGTAATACTATCTAAATACGATACTACTTCAGCTGGCTCTGCTAGTTTATTATTTGGCGGATCTACTGTTTATCATCCTTATTATGATGCAAATGATTCCTTAGATGTTAAAACATGGTTTGGTGATGCTGCTTTGGTTTTACTTAATGAAACAATAGGTGATTTTACAGTTGGTTCAACTGATAGAAACCTAGCNACAGGAGCACCTGGTTTATATGCAGAACCAAAAGCTCGTTGGGTGGTTGACAATTCAACTAATGATTCTTTAACTNTTAANGNAAATGGTATTTGGNATTTAACATTTAGTACACCTACTATAGGNACTTTACCAACAACTAATGACTATCTAAGAGGTGAGTTTGTTGATTACACTAAAATAATAAATATATCTAGCNCAGCTGGTNTTACTNNNATTCAAACNNNNGATAAACCAAATTTATATTATTTATATTTATTTGAAAATACAAATGAAGACACTAAGTTTGCTTATTCTATAAATCCTTTAGGTTGGTATTCATATAAGATTGTTGTAAAACAAAGAGAACAAGATTATTATAATGCTTTTTTACCAGGATTTTTAGATGGTTACCCAAGCACTATGACTCAAGGTTCTCAAGTTAATTATATTACAACTTCA
>JGI24539J26755_10001194_pt1 | contig 12068 bp, 13 predicted proteins | sample NorSeaMetagenome_2_FD_26755 | JGI IMG/M metagenome (IMG submission 26755) | reverse complement strand
TAGCGTTTGCACGAGTTCGCTCGTGGTTGTTTGCATTTGAGCAAAGTCGGCACCGAGCACGGCGCGAAAGGCTGTGTATTCCCTGCTGCCGACGACCATCGCGTTATACCTGTACAGCGCCTGCCAAAGCTGCTGGCACAAATAGTACATGTCTGTGTGCATGCACAGGCGCTCGTGTGCATTCTTTCCCACGTTTTCGCCCGGTGGGATTCGCCCCGAGAAATATTCGTTNAGCATCTTATGCGTAGACACATGTATTTCTGTACCGGCCTGGCACGCATTTGAGCGCACGTTCAGCCAGGTCTGTGTTGGACCGCCCACGCAGCCGGCAGCTTTCAGTGTGTCAGTGTAGGGATTGGTGTCGGGCTTTGTCGCCGCCCGAAAATCGGCCCACATGCGATCCCAGTGTGCTTCAAGTGCAATGTACATGCCGCAGTTTGAGGCCACATAGATCTCGTCGAGCACTCCAACGAACCACGCGCTTACGTCTCGTTGCACTGTGCCCCCCAAACAATTGCGCACATAAAACAGCCAGTGGCTCTCGTTCATGGACGCGGTGGTCGAATTGTCAATCCCGAAGAGATGGTCGATGCNGCCCCTGAGGCTCATTCTGGGTTGGCCTGTGCTGTGACAGCCGTCGAGATTGAGCATCCAGCACAGCCAGAGCATCCAGATGCAGGGGTGCTGCCCCGGCACAAAGTACATGCTGGTGTACGCTGCATGCAAGCGCCCCGCCGCGGCGGCGGCTGGCTCGTCTTCCAATCGCCATTTCGTGAGAATCAGCCGGTTATTGAGCACAACAACGGCATCTTCGTGCACTGCCCCGTGCACCGCCCCCTGTCTTGACAATTCTTGCATCGCCTTCACCAAAAGCGACATGCTTCGCAAGAAGGCATCCGGGGCTTCGCAAAATACCCAAGGCGCCGAGGGGTGGAACAACGATATGCCGTGGTCGTACACGGCCAGCAGGTGTACATTTTCCTTAGTGTTGTAGAGAACTTTCAGAAGCTGCTGTGTGTTGGCATGCTGAAGCACTGCGGGTTTCACCTGCGTGAGGAAATAAAGGGCAAAATCCCGCATTTCCGCGGGTGTGTACTCGCCCGAGGCAACCACCTCTGGCACCGCGCCTTTGCCATGTTCGTTTAGCCATTTGAAGTACGTGGCCAACCTGCCCCGATCGTTGCAGGCCACCGTGCGACACATCTCTCCAAGATTGGGGCGTGTCTCGCACTGCGCTAGGTATTGGTTCATGAACGTCTCAGGGCCAAGCACGCCGTGGAACTCGGCGCGGGTCGCACCCGTTTGACCGTTGCTGTCCATCTGGTGCATCCTCGCGCCGGTCGGTGGTTCAAGCATGCCGTCTACGCGTGGGCATGCGCGATTGTTTATATACGCCGCTGCGTTTTCGTGCACAAAGAGGTACCCCCGGCAGCGCCAACTTGGGCACAATAATAATCAGACATGCGCGATTGTTATATACGCCGCTGCGTTTTCGTGCACAAAGAGGTACCCCCGGCAGCGCCAACTTGGGCACAATAATAATCAGACATGCACACTACGCTGGCAGTCGGCGCGCGCGACACGTGCTCGCCGGCCGTTTTCGTGGCGCATGGCTGATTTTTTCTCGGCGGACGAGCACCTCGCGTTTGCGAGCGAGCACGCTCTCGTGGACGCCAAGAACGGCACGAGCGTGCTCTACGGGGCGCGCGCGCGCGTGCCTGTCCCTGGTTTGTGCACAGACGCGTCGGCGGGCGTTGTCAAGATACGAAAGCAAGGCAACCGTCTGTACGCGAGCACCCCACCCGTGCGCAGTGAGGTCTGCATTCGGCACGCCGACTCGACCGTCTGCCTGACCCCGGATCGAATCGTTGCAGAGGTAATGCAGCTTTTTTTTCGCGGGCACTCGATGTACTCGGAGCACTGCGAGTGTGTGCCGCATGTGTACACACAACGGCGCGTGCACCTGAATGCCCCGTGTCGCAAAGGCACCGCTTCATGCACAGTGCCGCGCCGCGCAAGCTTCTGCTCCGCGGAGATCGCCGCGGAGGTCGGGTGTGCGTCGCTCGCCGCGCTCTGCGGCGGCTTGAGCGTGCACTCGATCTTGCTCTCTAGCGGCGACTTTAAGCTCGATCTCGACATGTGGACCACAACGCACAAGGTCAGCGACGTGAACTCGCTGCTATGGTACCTGCTCGTGCACCCCAACGGCGTCGACCTCGACGACAGCTTCATACAGCACGACGGGCTGCACGCGTGCGTCGAACGCCTGCGCGAACAGCGCGTCGTGCTTCTTCTCACAAACTGCAACGGCGCGCCGCGAGTGTTTGTCGACACCATGCGTCTGCGCAACGTCGCCGCGGTCGACAAGTACCGCATCTCATAGACCCGTTCGAGCGTAACCACTCACACCGCTCACGGAGATCTACACGAGTAATTTGGTGTCGAAAAGGCAGCCCAAGGAGGGTGAGTGCAGTGTAGCGTGGTACAAATTAGAATCGGGGCTAAGTTTTGATGAAGTTTGAGCTGTGAATTGACGCTCGCCGTCTTCGTCCGAAAACTGAGATGTTTTACGGGGCTCATTTCAAAGGAGCCCCTGCAGCGCGACTTTGCGCCCTCGCCAAGCACCGCAAGTGGGCGGCAGAAACCGCCTCACTGTCGGCGGCAGCGCGCCTGCAAAGCACGCCGCGGCAGTGCCTTCATGAAGCGAAAACTCAAGGATCTCGATCTTCCTATGCAGCGCCTGTGCGAGTGCACCTCGCACAATCCGAACATCGCCTACTGTACAGGGGGCTGTCTGCAGTGCCCAGTCAAGGACTGTTCTTACTACATTCTCAACTTTACCAACACTGTTCTCGACGTGTACAGCTGAACTCCGCGCACACCCCACAAAAAATCACACCCCGCCTATATAAGGTGTCGCTGTTGTGCGCCACGGTGCGGCGCACTGGCTCCACCCTGGGCTGTCTCTCGTTGCGCTGCGCGTGCATGGGCTCCCGTAAAGTCAAGCCCCTCGCAGCGCCGCATGCCGAGCCGCACACCATGTGCCCCGACTGGCTCGGCGACGAAGAGATGCAGCATTTCCTCGAGCAACAGAGCTTTGTCAGCTTTCTCTGCCGCCTGAAGTACCCAACGCAGCCCAGTTCGCTGCCAGCACACACGCAAGGTCGAGTGCTCTCGTCTGGTGCCGACGGCGTGTGCTGCTGAGGTCGTTGCGAGCACTCTGAGACTCTCGTGTTTATTAATAAAATGCAGCTGCCAGCAAACACCACAAACCACAGACAGCGAGTGGTTGGCAATCAGGTATCCAGTCCGCTCACGGAGATCTAGACGAGTAATTTGGTCTCGAGAAGGCAGCCAAAAAGAGGGTGACCGCATCGTAGCGTGGTACAAATTAGAAGGGGAGCTGGGTTTGAGCAGTGGCTGCACGGAAAATTACTCCTGCAGAGCTCCGTGAGTGGCATGCCGTTTGCGTTTGTTCCAACTTGGCCATCTCAGCGGCATTATTGACTTGCGAAAAATTTCCATCTCAAGGGGTCGTGCGCGGAGGGCATCTGCTCTTCACACACTAGGCACGCAATCTTTTCCTCGTCGCCGAGATTCGCTAAACTGTCGACGGCCTGAACCCTTTTTAGCATCTCTATTCTCGCGTGGCGTGTCAGATGCCTCGTTGATTCTTGATGCTTGGTTTAAATTGGCAAACTTTAAAGCCCATATTCAAACATTTCACCCAAAATAGAATTAAGTATGCCCCACGAACTTGATAAGCCCACCCCCTCTACGCCGGGGTCTACACACGGGACCGAGTGTCCTGCAAATATTGGAGCCTAACCGTTGGTACGGATTTATACTATAATTCAAATTTCAGTACACGTCGTTGTCTGCACATTGCTGAGAACCTATCATTCAAATTAAACGAATCAAATATTTTGTACCTGGCACCAGTTTTGTGATGGGTGCACCAGGGAAAACAGACAATCGGTCCCGTGGGGTCTACACAAGTAATGTGGTGTCCGCCCCTACGCAAGGATCCAGCGCATCGCGTGCTGCAGCACGCTCTTGGTGTATGTTTTGGCAGTAAAGAGCGCTGCTACTAAGTCGCCTTTTGCGTCGTTGCCGTCGTTTATGACACCGCTGCCGTGCACCATGATGCTCATTGCCAGGGCAGAGGCCGCGATGAGCAGCACAACACCCAGCGACACGTCGCGGTCCGACCAGAACAGCACCTTAAATGACATGGCCATAAAACAAGTACAAAAAAGCAACACGATGTCCGCCATCTTTCCCCAAAAAAATAGTCCTGCTTATATTCCTCCAAAACGCGCGCGGGGTGTAACCCAACAACGCATATGCACACGTGCGCTGTATTCCAGCTGCTCCCAGGCGACGCGTGTGAGGAATATTGTTACAGGTATAAAATTTTAGGGGCCGCTAGTAGCAGCGGTGAAGACTATGCGCAGGTTGTTCGCGACATTGTCGAGAAGACAGCCGCCATTTCTGTGCTGCACACCTGGCTGCAGACACCAAACAGGTCGCACCACACACCTGCGGAGAGGCTTCTCCGCACCGGCTGGAGCGGGTGGCATGAACCCACGGGCGTCGCCTTTTCTATGCAATCGGGGGAAACTGGACTAGAGCCGTGGGACTGGGACCTCGATGTCGTGCGTTCAACACAAGCGCATTATTTGCATGATATTTCAATTTCGGCCCAATAAAGCGTTCGGTCCGCTCACGGAGATCTAGACGAGTAATTTACCGTGAAGCCACAGCTCAAACCCAGCTCCCACGCTACGATGCGGTCACCCTCTTTGGGGCTGCCTTCTAGAAACAAAGTTACTCCTCCAGATCTCCGTCAGGGTTATCCCTCTCTCTTCGCCTCTAAAAGCCACCACACCACGCACCATCCATGTTGCCAACAGGCCAACCATCGTCTAACGCTCGCGACTCCAGCATGCGGAGCCCCCCGCTCTCAAAGTACCCAGGATCGTCGTCGTTGACGTGCGCGCTCGCATGACTCGCGCCTTGCTTCGAGTTTTTCTGCCTCGCCTTTTCTGCTTTCTTCGTTTTCTGTGGGCCCCTTTTTTGTGTAGCAAGTGCTCTCCGCGTTACCGCGGTCGCGGCATTGCCCATAACCTTTTTTGTCGGCGATATCATGCGCGTCACGAGGGGCCTCCCCACGGCCACCTCCTCCGGTCGGGCGGTGGAGGTGTACGGCGGCACCTTCCGCTCCAACATCATGTCATCGTGCGGGCGCATGCGGACGTCCTTGGGCATCTCGTTGCCATTCGTGAAGAAATCACAGAAAGTAGATGAAGCACCCGGCATGCAGAGACCATGGGTCCTCCTCGAGGCCTCGTGCAGAATCTCGTTGTGATGCCCCAAGAAATCACTGAGTGTGCATGAACCACCCGGCATACAGAGACCATTGGGGCGCATGTAAGCCGCGCTCAGAATCTTTTTGTCGTACGTATAGAAATCAGGGAGGGCAGATGCTCCACCCGGCATGCAGAGACCATGGGTCCTCCTCGAGGCCTCGTGCATGATCTCGTTGTGATGCCCCAAGAAATCACTGAGTGTGCATGAACCACCCGGCATACAGAGACCATTGGGGCGCATGTAGGCCTCGCTCAGAATCTGTTTGTCGTACGTGTATGAAGCAGGCAGGACAGATGCTCCACCCGGCATACAGAGACCATTGGGGCGCATGTAAGCCGCGCTCAGAATCTTTTTGTCGTACGTGTATGCAGCAGGCAGGGCAGATGCTCCACCCGGCATCCAGAGACCATGGGTCCTCCTCGAGGCCTCGTGCAGAATCTCGTTGTCATGCCCCAAGAAATCAGAGAAAGCGAATGCACCACCCAGCATTTGGAAACCACTGGTCCCCACGTACCCCGCGCCCAAAATCTTGTTATAGTATGTTAAGAATTCGTCGAGCTCCGATGCACCCCCAGACAACGGTAGTGGGCTTTCGAAGAGAAACGAAAAGTCGCTTCCATCGTCGTCCTCGAACGTGCCAACTCCTGGCATGTCGAAATAAACCAAAATCAATTTCCACACATTGCTTATATGGGAGAAATATTTTCGCTATTTCCGGCACTGTAACACTTTAAAGAAATGGTTCGAATCTGGAATTTTATTTTCCGTTTCACCTGAAGGCACGGCACGGCCTCTCTTCAAACCCGGTTCGTGGTACGAATTGGTTATTTTTTAACTTCAACCCACGAACTGCAAGGTGCACCATGAAGAAGACACCCGCCAACATATTGGATAATATCCAAACATATAAGAATGCAGTAATTAAAGAGTACGGCGTCGAAATACATATGAATTTGTACTTGTCAGAGGACAGCGTGTTCAAAGGTGCACAGTCCAGCAATGTAAAAGTGCCGTCGCATTTTCAGAATGCCATCATGAAGCTTAAAAAAAAATGTGAATCGTCACTCTGTGGGAATGCACACAATGCCTTTGAATTTGAGGTGACCGTGCCCAAAAAAAAAGACAAGGACATTCCCGCACGGTATAAAGGCAGACACCTCAAGCAATACAAGGGCGCGCGTACAGAGTCCTTATTTTTTCGCTCTAAGCGTGCGTAGGTGGGCCGGTGCGCATTGGGGCAAACTAGAAAAGCGCGGGTGGGGCGAGGCGCTGTCACGGGCTACCTTATCTCGTAGGTCGCTCTTCAAAATGGTGGCATTTTATTGCGCTGTGTTCAAAACTAAGCCAGATAAGGCATGCTGTGGCGACAGCCCCCTTATAGATACAAATAAAATTAAGTTGTGTACGGCAGCTACAAGTGTGCACGCCCGCGGCTTGGTCTGCGCTGAATTCGAGTGNAGCACTTGAGTTTACGCACGGGCGCTGCTTGCATGNGAAANANGCCCACGCGTGCGCCCTGCGCAAGACATGCGCGCGGGGTATATAACACAACGCAGGGCGCGGGCAAATGGACTCGGGCGTTGTTGTGCTGCGCATCATTATCGTCATCTACAATCTCTTGATTTTCCCTGCCAAATTNTACTTTGTCAGAATCCGCACCGAAGTAATCGAGGCGGATGTAGTTGTGAACCCGGTGCATAACTTGCAAGACATCACCATGAACGCGCTGTTTGCGACCAACAGCGCGCTGTGGCTTGTGTACGGCGCCATGATTGACGACTGGGTGCTCTGCTTCACAAGCGTGTTCAACTTGTGCATTCTGGTCGCCATCACGTACATTGGCATGAATATCTCAAAAAAGAGAACCTCGCCTGCTAGGTTCGGCACACCCGAGGTACAAAGCACACGGTCGGCCGTGCACTATGTACGCGTGCTGGTGTAGGCAGCGGCGGCGGTGCAGCGACCCGGACAACACATGCCGCCGACCAAATGCATATAAAGAGATGCGCACGGCGCGCAACATGCGCGCATGTGTGCCGCTGGGCATCCACCAGCAGGCGTTCCCAACGCGGGCGTTGGTGCGAAAAGCGCGCATGGTGCTCTCGAACACCGCGTCGCTCCGCACGCACAGCGTGCCTCTGTGTGCGCGCGCGGTGCCCATGCGCCATGTCATGGGCACACGGTGGTGGAAAAGAGTGGCCGCGCGCATGGACGTGCGCGGCGGCGAGGGTGAGTGGGATGTCGACAGCGTCTTTGCGGTCGGGTGTAGCAGGGCGTTCGAAGACGCGTACCGCAGCAACGACGGCGAGGCATTGCGCGCGCTCGACTCCCTCGAGTCCCTTGCAGACGAGCAGTGCCTCTTCATGAACACCCACAATGCGCAGGGCGTGCCCACCGGGACACCCCTCCCCGTTCGCGTGGTGTGGTCTTCGGTTCGCAGAGACGGCCACTCGGCATGGGTGGTGCTCGCCCCGCGCGCGTGACTCCGTCCTCGTTGAGCCCAAAAACGGTATAGCGTGGGGCGCAGTCATAGCCTGCTCTATCTTCCGCTCGCGGAGATCCAGACGAGTAATTNGGTCTCACACGAGGCAAAGGCCGAGTGAACGCACGACNGTGCATGAGTNACTAAACGAGTACCAATAAACAACAAAAGACCTCGAGAAGGCAGCCCAAAAGAGGGTGACCGCATTGTAGCGTGGTACAAATTAGAATGGGAGCTGGGTTTGAGCAGTGGCTTCACGGAAAATTACTGCTCCAGATCTCCGTGAGTGGTATTGGTTTTATTTGTAAAGTAAATTTGATTTGATATTCCTAGCTATCGCATCTTTTGTCGAGCATAGCTCCCAGCAGTCGGAGATCTGAGGTCATAAATGTTACGAAACAAAGCCCGGTATTTGACCGATATCAATAATATTTCCCGCAATACCGGGCTTTATATGGTACGATGTTTTCTTAATGTGATCTCAGAACACACTAAGAAACAATCTTATGACCTCAGATCTCCGCCTGTGGAGAGCGTGACCGCATTATAGCGTGGTACAAGTTAGAATGGGAGCTGTGCCACTCACGGAGATCTGGAGGAGTAAATTTCCGTGAAGCCACTGCTCAAACCCAGCTCCCATTCTATTTGTACAACGCTACGATGCGGTCACCCTCTTTTGGGCTGCCTTCTCGAAACCAAATTACTCGTCTGGATCTCCGTGAGCGGTTTGAGCTGTGGTTTCACGGGCCAGGAATCCCGCCCGTAAATTGACCCTCGCCACAAATTACTCCCCGAGATCTCAGTAAGTGGATACGGTTGTTCGAAATAAACCAAACCCACTGAAGCAGCGCTCCGAGCGTCTTAGGCCTTTCCAGCGGGGGCTGGCAGATACCGCATTCCGGGAGCGGCACTTTGCACAATGGACTTGCCGTTGCGCACCGAGGCAACGCCCGTGTAGTCGGGCCCGTGGTGTCCACAGCCGGTTACTTCTCGCATCGGTCCGGGACTCGCATGAATGCGCACGGAACCCTGGTAAAACATGCGGTAGCTCGTGGTCTCGTTTGAGATCGCACCACTCGACGCCGAGTGGTTTTGTTGGATGCTTGAAACTATGTTGAGCTTGCCGTTTACCTTTGTTAGAATATTGTTGAATTGTTCCTTGAAATTTGTAGTCACATCGAAGGACGCCCTGTCATAGAAACGTTTCGTGTACTGAAGCATGTCATTCACCATCAACGTGTCGGTAATGTACTGAGAATGGGAGCTGTCGCCNATCAGAGCTTGGTAAGGCATGGGCGAAGGCAGCGTAACGTTTTNCATGTNCATCGGCACAACCACAATGTCATCGCCGTCGTAGTCNGTCCCCGTGTCCTGTTGATTTTCCTTGAATCTGTCAATTGCGGTCGTTTCCCACTGCATGACAGCGATACCCTTGCCGGNATTGTAGCCGTCGTACGCAACATCCCACACACGGTGCATGTTGCGCTCGTTGATAACGATCGCGCGCTCGTGGTACTTGTACGTCATGCCCCAGACACCTGCACATAACATTCGTCAGACTCGCATGCGCAGACACACGCGCGCACAGGCAACACTCGCAAACACTCGCGGGTGCACACATACCGTGCTGTCCATCGTCGAACACGGACATTTCCGTCTGTCCCCAAAACGTCGCCCCGAGGTGCTCTAGGCCACCGCGCCCTATGATGACTGCAAGCATGTAGTGCTCGATGTTCGGGCGAAGCAACAGCCAGTTTTCGTCTGCTGGTGGTTGTAAGTTTGGTTGTCCAGCACTGTTTACGCCATGACCTATATAATTAATTCCTGGTGAGACTTCTGTTAAGAAGTCCGCTGCAACGTTTGCTGGAAAGGTAACTTTGGCCCAGTTGTCAGAGGACTCGTCGTACAGCTCAATAAAATCAGTTGGCGCCTGCATACAGCATTTTGCAGGCACGACGTAAAACTCTGCGGTGCGCACGCGGCGACGGAGGATGTCGCGGGGCATGGCGCCATTGTCGAGCGAGAAGCACTTGCTCTTGATGATCTTGAGGCCGCGGTACGAGGGGAGGGTCGGCCCTTGCTTGAGCAGCTTTTTGCCGTCTTCGCCCTGCGTAAAGTATTCGGTGCGCTCGGGGGTCATCGTGAGCTGGAAGCAGAGCTTGCTCGGGCAGAGCATAAAGTCGGGTTCGACGCCGCCCCAGCTGAGGATCTGCGCCTTGGCGTCCTCGATGATAATGTCCATGGCGTTCATGTTCTTCTGCACAAAGCCAAAGTTGTCCTTGTAGTCCTGCAGCGCCTTGGGCAGAAAGTCGTCGACAAAGTAGCGCTCGCGGACGCGCGCGAGGTAGCTCGGCGCGGTGAGGAGTGCCATGTGCACGTCGAGGTCGTTTGTGTTCTGAATGCTCTGCACGACCTGCTGGATCTGGTTCTGGAAGTTGACCATGCCGGCCTTGCTCATCATAAAGTTGTGCTCGAGTGTGATCGCGAGGCCCTGGCGCACGGTGTAGCCCGAGAAGGACTCCTTGCTCTGCGTGAGCGTGCGCGCCGAGCTCTCGTACGGCACGCGCGAGGCGAGTCCCTCGTCGAAGCGCCACACGTTCCACTCGATCTTGCGATCGGGGTCCTCGAGGTATTGGTACGGGAGGATGGTCGTGGTGAACGGGGAGTTCGTGGCGTCAGTGATGAGGCCGTCGACCCGGTCCGTGATGAATTGGTTGTGTCCAACGAGCACGTCAGGGAGGTGCACGCGCGAGTACTTGCGGTTGCGACCCTTGTCGGGGGCAATGTCGTAAGCGCTCGGCCCGAACACGTCGGCCCAGTCATCGGCGGATGGACGCGTTACGTCTTGCACGACGGCAACGCGAGAGGATCCTTCAAGGTGGTTGGCAGAGGCATCGGAACTAGCCATCGCAAACGACCTTGCTTTCCGCACGGCTCATTCCTGTTTATATATGCTTGCACGCGCACCGCATACCAAACGTTCTGCGCTGCCGAGCGCGCTTTCCCGTTGATCGTGCCCATTCTCGCACGGGACTTCCGCTTTCGCGCTGTGCAGTCTCTGGTACGCGCGCCCACCTCGCACCTGTAGCGGCGGCTGCACCGACTTTTTTGGCAAAGCCGCACTCGCGGCGAATGTTGGGGTTTCTTGCGCTATATACCACACCGGCAGAGTGTGCTGGTAGGGAGCTTGCAGCAATCAAAAAAAAATAAGATGTGGCACCGCCGTGCTCAGGCATGGCAGGTGGCCGGGCACCGCCGGCTTTCCACACCCATCCTGCGAGTCCCGCCTCTCGGTGCTAGTCCAAGAGGACTGGAACGGCTAGAACCGCTGGCGGATCACGGCTCCAGGAAGCGGTGCAAAAGGCTCCCTGTTTTTTGTCGCAAAGCCCATGCGCGTGCCAGCGCTCGGAGATCTCAACGAGTATAGCGTGCGTGTGGTCGTATGATGCCTCGCATTGTAGGTCTCTTTTTGAAATCAGCCGAATAAAATACCCTAATTTTTAAAAAGAGACCTACCACTCACGCTGTAGAACTGAGAATGGGTGCTCGCATCGGAGCGGGAGGTTCTTGATACACTTTGTTTCTAGTGCAGGCCCTCGAAGCCACCGAAGAAGCGCCTGAGCACCAACTTTGCGTGCGCAGTGTGCAGGCAAGCAGCCTCGTCCGGTGCGACAAGGTCGAGGGCCACGAGGCAGCATGCGTCGCGCGACTCAGACGCTGCCATGTGGCTGCGCACGGCCGCGCGTAGCCGGCGAAACTCCTGCGTACACGCGACGGCGCGCACCGACATGCGTCACTAGTTCTGCGTTCNGGCATATATACCATCGAAAAAGGAAGACTGCGCGGCAACCCGCGGGCTCCACGGATACNAGCCGGGGCCCGCGGCTTGATCGCACGGATTTGCTGCACCCGAATGCGCTTCTTTAGCATAGCGTGGGGTCCGGTCATACCGCTCACGGAGATCTAGACGAGCAATTTGGTTTCGAGAAGGCAGCCCAAAAGAGGGTGACCGCATCGTAGCGTGTTACAGATTAGAACGGGAGCTGGGTCTGAGCAGTGGCTTTACGGAAATTTACTCCTCCAGTTCTCCGTGAGTGGGGACACCTTGCCTCGTAGTTCTCTTTTGAAATCGATACTCGGAAACAAGGCGCCGTATGACTACACCCCCGCGCTGTACCGTGTACTCTTATTCGGGTGCATGTTTCTTGTTTTT
>JGI24539J26755_10001191_pt1 | contig 12084 bp, 6 predicted proteins | sample NorSeaMetagenome_2_FD_26755 | JGI IMG/M metagenome (IMG submission 26755) | reverse complement strand
CAAGAAGCATCTATTCAAAAAGCGCAAGCAATTAAAACACTTGCAGATGCAAAAGCTGCTGAAGAAGCTGCAATTGGAATATCTGAAGCTCAGGTAATGGAGGCGAAAGCTGCCGCTAGAGAGAAAGAAGGAGATGCAAATGCTGCTGTTATTGAAGCTGAAGCGTTGGCTGAAGCAAAAGGAATTCAAGCTAAGTCTCATGCTCAAGCAATTTCTGATTTAGAAATAGGTGAAGCTGCAGCGAAAGTTTCGAAAGAAAAAGGTCTTGCAGAAAGTGAAATAATTACCGCAATTGCAGAAGCTGAGAAAGGAAGAGGATTAGCCGAAGCTGCCGTTACATCTGAGAAATACCATGTTGAAGCAATTGGTATTGATGAGAAAGCTGCCGCAATGAAAAAACTTGATGGTGTTGGAAAAGAACATGAAGAATTCAAGTTGAAATTAGATAAAGACAAAGAAATTGACTTAGCTCAAATTAACATACAAAAAGATATTGCTGACGCACAAGCTACCGTTTTAGCAACTGCTTTAGAGTCTGCTAATATTGATATTGTTGGTGGCGAACAGGTATTCTTTGACAAAATTGTTGGAGCTATTTCAAATGGTAAATACGTTGAAAGAGCGTTAAATAACTCTCCTGCTCTTACCGAAGTGAAAAATCACCTTTTAGATAACTCTGAAGGGGCTAATATGGGAGAAAAAATTAAATCGTTAATTGGTCAATTTGGAGTGACAGCTGAAGACTTGAAAAACTTGAGTGTTGCAAATCTTTTAATTAGAATGAACCAAGAAGCTGGGGATTCTAAAACAAAAGGAGTTTTAGCTTCCTTACTTGAAACTGTAAATAAAGCCGGAGTTGGTAATTTAACTCCTGATGCCTTAGGAATCAAAAGATAAAACAGCGCTAGGTCATTAAACCAATGACCTAGCTTTTATTTTTTGGTGTGACTATTTGATAAATAAGCACACTTTATTTTCAAAATCGTTTCAAACTTATACCATAAAATGTCGGAAGAAGCTCATCGAAATAAAGTTGATAATAAAAGTAGCCTAGAGGAAGGGACTTATGAAATAATCAAAGGTAGACTCCAAAAAGGTGCTGATGAATTAACATCAAAACTAACTCAATTAAACGCACTTAGAAAAGATGTTTTTGGATCAATTGAAACAGAATTAGTTGCCAACGAAAGAATTACAACTGCCAATAAATGCGTTCCTAGAGACATTATTTCTTTTGGTAGTGACTTTATTTTCGGATACAATGTTCATATTGGATTAAGAACAACAACTCAAGTTTCTGATGTCTTCTCAGTAACTCGATATGATGCGCATACTTTTCATAAAAGCAACTCTACAATATTAAGTGACAAACGATTTGTAACAGATTTTGAGAATCTATACCAATACTATAGAGATACTCAATTTTCCAAATTTGTAGAAATTGGACCTTTCGTTTACATGATTTTTCAAATTGGTAAACGAATTGAAGACACGAAGACTTTTAAATGGCAAAAGGAAAAAAACAGTCTTAAGTACATAGATAATAGAAGTGCGCATGAAATAGTTTATCCTGATCAGCATGAATTTGTCTGGAAAAAAACCAATCGAGATATGTATCGAAACGGTGCTTATCCACATGTCTCTATTGAAGACAAAGTTTTTGTTGAAACTATCGGTGGTGACCTAACAATTAAAATAGAGAACAACACAGATTCTGGAAAAGGAATATTTGCCGAATCTGTAGAATATAAAGAACAAGGACTTGATGATGCAGACATTTCATATGCAATCGTTGAAAGTTTAATCTTCCTGAAAATTCTCCCTTACAAGGAAAAAGAAGCTCGTTTCATAATATATAATGATAAAATAAAACAAGCAACTAGAGTTAACGGAATAGAGCAATGCTGCGCTCTTTTACCAGACGGTCATGGTGTGATATTCCCGCAAGGAATGTATTTGCAATCGGGAGAGGTTAGATTATTTAACCTTGAGCTTGAGCTAATGATTTTTGAAAAGAGGATTGCGTCTCCAAACGGAGAAGACTTTCTATATGTTTTCTACGACAGGCCCCATGGAATATACCTACTACTATCTTACAACCTAATTGAGCAAACGATTGGTAAACCAATTATTTGCCATGGATATTCTTTATTTAGAAATGGAGAATTATGTTTTTTCAAGTCTGAAAACGAGGTACAAGCTCATCATTCAATTCAAATTTGGACAACACCATTTTTAGATGACGGATCTTTAATCATAAACACCTCAGATAGTTTTCTAACAAAAGTTGGAAACAAGGAAGTTGTTAGAGCAATGTCGGAATGTAAAGAGGTTATAAAACTGATCGAAAAAGAAGATTCTTACGACAATCTATATGTTGATCTTGTTCGGAAAACAACTGATATTTTAGACACTTATTATTGGTTAGATAAAAAAGAAGGATTTGAATTGGAAGCTCCTTTATTGAATATTAAAAAATCTTCGANAAATGCCATTGAAGAATTTGAAAAGGTTGTAAAAATAAAACTATCAAGCTCTCAAGCATTAAAAGAAGTTGAAGGTGATTATCAAGCATTAATTAAAGGAATTAAAAACTCCTCCAATGATAACATTGATAAGTTTGTCNTACTACTCGTTCAATTAAGAACAATTAGAGGGAATGTAATTTCCTTAAAAGATAAAAGATATATCAACTTTGACAGAATTGAAGAAATCAATTCTAACCTAGAAAACCTAGGAAATGTTTTAAGTGAAAATTGCGTAAAATTTTTACTTAAAATAGAAGCGCTTCTGCCTTACGCTCAAAAAGTTGACAACTTAAAAAAGGAAGTTGACAACTTAAAAAAGGTTATAGATGCTAATACAGCAGAAGAGAACATTGAAAAAACATCTTCTGAATTAGAAATGTTAATCGACGTCGTTAGTAATTTAAAAATTGAGGACCCAACTCAAACAACTAAGATCATTGATGGTATTTCAGAGATATACGCTCAGTTCAACTTAATTAACGCCAATCTTAAAAAGAAGAGAAAAGAACTTCAAAGTCATGAAGGTAAAGCTGAATTTAATGCTCAAATAAAGTTAATTTCTCAAGGAATAATTAATTACCTCGATTTATGTAACGAGCCTGATAAGTGTGAAGAATACCTTTCAAAATTAATGATTCAATTAGAGGAATTAGGAGGGAAGTTTTCGGAGTTTGATGAATTCACTGAAATTATTTCACTGAAGAGAGAAGAAATTTATAACGCCTTCGAGGCTAAAAAAGTTCAATTAATTGAGAAGAGAAATAAAAAATCTACAAGTTTAAAGTCTTCTGCCGATCGAATATTAAAAGGAATTACAAACCGATTGAAAGGAATAAAATCTGTTAATGAAATTAATGGATATATGGTTTCTGATTTAATGGTAGACAAAGTTAGGGATATAATTAAAGAGTTAATTACAATAGGCGACACCGTTAAAGCTGATGAAATTCAGAGTACAGTCAAAAGAATTAAAGAAGACGCATTAAGACAACTTAAGGATAAGAATGAATTATTTGAAAGTGAAAACGTAATATCTTTTGGAAAGCATAAATTCCTCGTTAATAAACAAAATATAGACTTAACTATTGTTCCAAAAGAAGATGGGCAATACTATCATATTACAGGAACTAATTTTTTCGAGAAAATAATCGATCAAGAATTCATAACTACCACTCCTGTTTGGAATCAGTCGGTAATTTCTGAATCTAATGAGGTATACAAAAGTGAATATCTAGCCTGGTTATTATTTTCAAAGTTAAAAGGACAATCTCCTAAAGAGCAGCATAAAATAATCAACTTTTCTGAAAAAGAATTAAACCATTATATAGCAGATTTTATGGGCAACCGATACCAAGAAAGCTACTCTAAAGGTATTCACGATAAAGATGCCGCTATTATCTTGAAGAAGGTCATCGAAATGCATGTAAATGGAGGCGTATTAAAATACAATCCGATTACACGAGCCTATTCTATTTTCGCCTGGTTATTTGAAATTAGCATAGACGATAAAAATATAATTCAAAAAAGAATTAATGCCGTAGGAATTTTAAAACAAGCTTTCCCAAACACGAATGAAACAGCTCATTTAGAAGAAGATTTGGCTCAATTAATTCAACCTTTTATATTAAATAACAAACTTGAAATTGACTCGATTACTTGTGCTAAATACTTAATCGAAGAATTAGAATCAAAAGAAAATTTCTCGATTGGAAAAGAAGCTTTTGATTTAGGTAATAAATTCAATAAATATTTAAAAGACAACAAATTAAATGCTCTATTTGAAAAGTCATCTAATCAAATAGAAGATCCTTATTCAAAATATAAATTGATAGCAAGCTGGCTAACAGCTTTTATAGGAACTTTTGAAAACGACTTTTCTCAATTCGTTGATGAAACAGCAGCTTTTCAAATGCTGGAGAAAAGTAGAATAAACCTTATCAACTTCTCTTTAAATTCGGAATTAGAAGCCTTAGTTGGAGATCATAGTTTAATTAACAAAGGTAAATACGCCTTAAATTATCATTCGCTCTCTAAGAAAATGAAGAACTATTGTAATACATCCGTTCCTTTATTTAAAAAATATACCGATTTAAAAAAGAGTCTTATAGACACCTTTAAAGAAGAATTAAAATTAGACGAGTTAAAACCCAGAGTAATGTCTTCTTTTGTTCGAAACAAACTAATTAATCAAGTTTATCTACCCTTGATTGGAGATAANCTTGCCAAGCAAATTGGTTCAGCTGGTGAAAACAAAAGAACCGATTTAATGGGAATGCTACTATTGATCTCTCCTCCAGGCTATGGTAAAACGACATTAATGGAATATATAGCTAGTCGATTAGGTGTAGTTTTCTTAAAAATTAACGGACCTGCTCTTGGTCACAATGTAGTTTCTTTAGATCCAGATGATGCTCCAAACATGAGTGCAAGAGAAGAGGTTGAAAAACTGAATCTTGGTTTAGAGATGGGTGATAATGTAATGATTTATCTAGATGACATTCAGCATTGTAACCCTGAATTCCTTCAGAAATTCATTTCACTTTGTGATGCTCAACGAAAAATTGAAGGCGTTTATAAAGGAAAATCTAAAACTTACGATCTTAGAGGGAAAAAGGTTTGTGTTGTAATGGCTGGAAATCCGTTTACCGAAAGTGGAGATAAATTCCAAATACCAGATATGCTTTCTAATAGGGCCGATATTTATAACCTTGGAGATATCATTGGAGATCAANCAGACGTATTTGAAATGAGTTATATTGAGAATTCTTTAACATCTAATGTAATCCTTAGAAACTTAGTTGGNAAGTCTCAAAACGACTTATATAGCTTAGTTAAAATAGCACAATCAGGTTCGGCTGAAGGCNTCGAATTTGAGTCAAATCATACATCTGAAGAAATTAAGGATTATGTTAGTGTTCTTNAAAAGATGATCGTNGTAAGAAAAATTATTCTTGACATTAATAAAGAATATATTAAATCTGCCGCAATGGATGATCAATACAGAACAGAGCCTCCATTTAAACTGCAAGGCTCCTATAGAAATATGAATAGAATAGCAGAAAAAATCATTGCTATTATGAATGATGATGAACTTAAAACATTGATGTTAAGTTATTACGAAAATGAGAGTCAAACTTTAACCACAAGTGCAGAGCCTAATCTTTTAAAATTCAAAGGGTTAACAGGGTGGAGAGAAGAAAAAGAAGAGAATCGCTGGGAAGACATACTTGCTGTTTATCAAAAACAGCAGAAAACAAAAGGATTTGGAGCCAATGAACAAATGGGGACTTTACTTGAAAAAGTTGAATTGCTTACCCAAGGAATATTTGGAATTAAAAACGAATTAGGAAAGAACTAGAATCAATTAAAACCAATAAATAAACGAGTATTATGTTAGGATTAGATGAAAAAAGCAGCCAAGTTGCCAACCTTATTAAAATGGCAAGTTCAGATGGAAACGTGAATTACTTTGAAGACATGTTCATCAAATTAATCGTTGCNAAATTAGGAGTAACACCTCAAGAATTTAAATATGTAATTGACAATCTTGATAAGATTCCATTTACGGCTCCAAAGCNAGAAAACAAAGTTTTTTACTTCTGGCAAACACTACAGGTTATGAAAATGGACATGGTAGCTGACGAAGAAGAAATTAANCTTTGTAAGGAAATTGGTTTAAGAATTGGNTTCTCTGTAGCTCAGGTTGAAAAAATGGTGACTTACATGCAAGAAAACTTAAGAACTGTTATTGAATTAAATCACTTCAAAGAATTGATGGAACAAAATTAAGTTAATGCCCTCAATCCTAGATTGGGGGCTTATTCTTTTTTTTAAGGTTATGATTTTTTTGTAAATGAAGCCCTTAAAGCCTTCATGAAATTGGAAGCATACACGAAATCAACAACCTCTTGATTCTCTGTATTCATAATGTCATCTCGAGAACCTTCCCACCATTTCTGACCTTGGTGAATAAATGAAATAGTATCCGAAATTTCCATTACACTGTTCATATCGTGAGATATAACAATCGTTGTAATATCAAATTCCTCTGTAATTTCTCTGATCAAATTATCAATAATAATAGATGTTTGTGGATCTAAACCAGAATTTGGTTCATCACAAAACAAATACCTAGGCTGTAAAGCAATTGCACGTGCAATTGCAACACGTTTTTGCATTCCACCCGATATTTCAGCAGGAAATGAATCATCTGCAGTCTCATCGATTTTAACACGCCTTAAACAAAATATTGCTCTTTCTTTAATTTCTTCTGTCGATTTATTAGAAAAGATCGTTAATGGAAACATAACGTTCTCAATAACCGATTTGGAATCGAATAAAGCAGACCCTTGAAACAACATTCCAACTTCTTGCCTTACCTTCTTTTTTGCTTGGTAACCCATTTCAGAAAAAGGACGCTCATCATATAAAATAGAACCCGCATCTACGTCAAATAATCCTACTAAACATTTCAGCAGTACAGATTTACCAGCACCACTTTTACCAATAATCATGTTAACCTTACCTCTTTCAAGCTTAAGGTTAATGTCTTGAAGAACATTTTTGGTTCCAAAGGATTTTGATATGTTTTTTACTGCAATCATTTTAAACAGTTAAAAGTAATTGTGTTAAAATAAGATCAAACAATAGTATTATTATACAGCTATAAACAACAGCTCTTGTTCCACTGTCTCCTACTTCTTTTGCTCCACCAGAAGTTAAAAACCCTTGATATGAAGCAATCGAGGTAATAATTAAAGCAAAAAACTCGGCTTTAATTAGAGCGTAAGTGATATAAAAAGGTTCAAAATCGAATTTAATTCCAAAAACATAATTCTCAATGGAAACCGTTCCCGTTAATAATGAAGCAATATAACCACCTGTAACCCCTAAGAAAATGGAAACAATAACAATAAACGGAAAAACAAATAGCGCAGCAACAATCTTAGGCATGATTAAGTAACTCTTAGGATTAACTCCCATGATTTCCAAAGCATCAATTTGCTCCGTTACTTTCATTGTTCCTAAATTACCTGCAATGGAACTTCCTACTTTNCCCGCTAAAATCAGTGAAATAATAGTTGGTGCAAACTCCAGAATCATAGTATCTCTTGTTGCCAATCCTTCTGTATAAACAGGAACTAAAGGATTACTGAAGTTATAAGCCATTTGAAGCAGAGTGACTGCTCCCATAAAAATTGATAAAATCCCAACAATTGGTAATGAACCTAAACCTATAGACTCCATTTCATCAATCACTCTTTTCCACACTACCTTAAACTTGTCAGGCTTTGCAAAAGCTTGAGACATCAATATATAGTATTTACCTAAATGGTCAAAAATAGACATGATTCAAAAATAACATTTTTTAGCCATTCACCGCAGTGAATAATTGCAACCATCACTTTGTTTTAAACATAGATAAAAAAGGTTCCTCGTTATACAACGAGGAACCTTTTAAATATAGTATTTGGAGAATACTCAGTTTTCACTAATAACAAGTCAGTTATTGGTCAATTTATGATCCACATGCTTCGCAATCATCTGGATTGTCAATTGAACATGCAATTTCAGCTTCTCTTTGTTCGGCTGTTACAGCTTCTGNTTTAGCACCTAAAGCCGTTTTATCTACTGTAAACTTAATAGCATCAGTTGCTGCTTTAGTTCTTAAATAGTACATACCTGTTTTTAACCCTTTCTTCCAAGCGTAGAAATGCATAGACGTTAACTTACCAAAATTTGGTGCATCCATGAAAATATTTAATGACTGAGATTGATCGATATAAGCACCACGATCAGCTGCCATATCCAATATGTCTTTTTGTTTAATTTCCCAAACAGTTTTATAAAGTTCTTTGACGTTTTCAGGTATTTCAGGGAAGTCTTGAATCGATCCGTTAGCCGCGATCAATCTATTCTTCATATCATCATTCCATAAACCTAACTTTGTTAAGTCTCTTAATAAATGCTTGTTAATTACAGCAAATTCACCAGACAATGTTCTTCTTGAATAAATGTTTGAAGTATAAGGCTCAAAACACTCATTATTTCCTAAAATTTGTGAAGTTGACGCAGTTGGCATAGGCGCTAATAATAACGAGTTTCTAATACCATGCTCAATTACTTCTTCTCTTAAAACATCCCATTCCCATCTTGTTGATGGTTGAACTCCCCACATATCAAACTGAAGTATTCCTTCGGATGCTGGTGAACCTTTAAATGTTTGGTAGGGACCATCAATTTTAGCTAAGTCTTTAGATGCTGTTAAACCAGCAAAATAAATTGTTTCAAAAATATCCTTATTTAACTGTTTAGCCTCATCAGATGTAAAAGGAAACCTCATTTTAATGAACGTATCCGCTAACCCTTGGACTCCTAAACCAATTGGGCGATGACGTAAATTTGAATTTTTCGCCTCAGCAACTGGGTAATAATTATTATCGATAATTTTATTTAAATTCTTGGTAACTGTATACGTTACTTCAAATAACTTATCAAAATCAAACTTACCGTCTTTCGTAACATACATTGGTAAAGCTAATGATGCTAAGTTACAAACAGCTACTTCATCAGGAGCAGTATACTCAATAATCTCAGTACACAAGTTCGAAGACTTAATTACACCTAAATTCTTTTGGTTAGATTTTGAATTACAAGCGTCCTTATATAGCATATATGGAGTACCTGTTTCAACTTGAGATTCTAAGATTGCAAACCAAAGCTCTTGTGCTTTAATTGTCTTTCTTCCTTTCCCTTCTTTTTCATATTTCGTATATAAAGCATCAAAATCGGCTCCATAAACATCCGCTAAACCTGGGCATTCACTTGGACACATTAAGGTCCATTCACCATCATCTTCAACTCTTTGCATAAACAAGTCATTTGTCCATAATGCAAAGAATAAATCTCTTGCTCTTCTTTCTTCTTTACCGTGGTTTTTTCTTAAATCTAAGAAATCAAAGATATCAGCATGCCATGGTTCCAAGTAAATAGCGAAAGATCCTTTACGTTTTCCACCACCTTGATCAACATAACGAGCAGTATCATTAAATACTCTTAGCATTGGAATAATACCATTCGACTCCCCATTAGTTCCTTTAATATAAGAACCAGTTGCACGAACGTTATGAATTGACAAACCAATACCTCCAGCAGATTGTGAAATTTTAGCACATTGCTTTAAAGTGTCATAAATACCGTCAATACTATCTTCCTTCATAGTTAAAAGGAAACATGATGACATTTGTGGTTTTGGTGTACCTGCGTTAAATAAAGTTGGGGTAGCATGTGTAAACCATCTCTCAGACATTAAGTTGTAAGTATCAATCGCAGCCTGAATATCATCTTTATGAATTCCAACTGAAACTCTCATCAACATGTGCTGAGGTCGTTCAACTATTTGACCGTTTATTTTTAATAAATAAGATCTTTCTAATGTTTTAAATCCAAAGTAATCGTACCCAAAATCTCTATCATGAATAACAGCTGAATCTAAAACATCAGCATTTTTCTGAATAATTTCATAAACATCATCGGCAATTAACTTCGCTGATTGATTTGTTTTAGGATCGATATATTCAAAAAGATCGGTTACTGTAGAAGAGAATGACTTCTTAGTCTTTCTGTGTAAGTTTGAAATAGCAATTCTAGATGCTAAATAACCATAATCAGGGTGTTTTGTTGACATTGCAGCCGACACCTCTGATGCTAAATTATCTAACTTTTCGGTTGTTACTCCTTCGTACAAACCTTCAATAACTTTCATAGCTACTGATGTTGAATCTACAATTGGATCCAATCCGTAACACAGTTTGTTTACACGAGCTGTGATTTTATCAAACTTAACTGATTCTTTTCTTCCGTCTCTTTTTATTACGTACATGCTGGATTTAAGTTTTTTTTGGGGGTTAATAACTGATGGCTTTTTTGCAAGTAGTTATTCAGTAGTTAGCCTCGTGCTTAAAAATCTTCATCGATTTTAAATACGTTGTCTTCTTTGTTTGAAGTAACTCCAGCTTTTTGGTAATCACCAACTCTCTTCTCGAAGAAATTCGTTTTTCCTTGAAGTGAAATTAATTCCATAAAGTCAAAAGGATTAGTTGCATTATAAACCTTCTTACAACCTAATTCAATCAACAATCTATCAGCACAGAATTCAATGTATTGACACATTAAATCTGCATTCATTCCAATTAATTTAACTGGTAATGCATCTGTAACAAACTCTTTTTCAATCTCTACTGCATCAGTAATAATTCCTGTTACAACTTCAGGATCTAATTTATTAACGATATGCTCAGAATATAGTAAACAAGCAAAATCACAATGTAATCCTTCATCACGAGAAATTAACTCGTTAGAGAATGATAAACCTGGCATTAAACCTCTCTTCTTCAACCAGAAGATAGAACAGAATGAACCTGAGAAGAAAATACCTTCAACAGCTGCAAAAGCAATTAATCTTTCCGCAAACGACCCATTGTCAATCCATCTTAAAGCCCAATCAGCTTTTTTCTTAACACAATCAATAGTCTCAAGTGCATTGAATAAATATTCTCTTTCTTTTTTATCCTTAATTAAAGTGTCAATTAATAAAGAATAAGTTTCCGAGTGAATGTTTTCCATCATTACTTGGAAACCATAAAAGAACTTTGCTTCTGTATACTGAACCTCAGCTAAGAAATTTTCTGCTAAGTTTTCATTTACAATTCCATCACTTGCTGCGAAAAAGGCTAAAACATGTTTAATGAAATGACGTTCATTGTCGTTAAGTTTACTATCCCAGTCGATAATATCTCCACTAAGGTCGATTTCCTCAGCTGTCCAAATAGAAGCCTCTTGCTTCTTGTACATTTCCCATATATCATCATGTTGAATTGGAAACAGTACGAATCTGTCACTACTTGATTTTAAAATTGGTTCAATAGTGTCATCGTTTACCTGGGTGTTGGCCGGTAATATCTCGCTTAAATCTGCTTGAATTTGTTCCGTGACTTTTTTAGTATTATCCTGCATGCTAAAGTTTTTGTTGTTAATAAATCTTGCTATATAATATACCCTTCAAAAAAATCATCGGGGTTAAATATCTTGCCCTTAAAAAATAGCGGAGTTCAAAAATGAGTCTTTTTTTGCTACAGAACAATGTTTTAATATCCACATTAAAAGGTAGTTTTAAACATTAACTGTAATATACTGAATTAATGAACGTTACGCAATAAAAATAAAGTAAAAAAAGAGGTAAACTTAGCTAACTAATTAAGTGGACAGAACCAACAACTTTATACAACAGATGTTAAAAAATTAACATTAAAATAAACTTGTTTTTTCATTCTCTTCATCTTCTTTAAAAGAACTAAATCCCCTATTAAGCGGGACTTTAATTTACACTAATTATAACTACTCAACATAAGTTTTAATGTTTTGATATTCACAGCCTACCGGTTGAAAAGTCGACTTGACTTTCTCGAAACATCAGTCTTTAAAACAGATTCAAAAGGTTTTATTCCTAAATAAAAACAACAACAAATAAGTTTGGCACACTCTTTTTCAAAAAAAA
>JGI24539J26755_10001190_pt1 | contig 12086 bp, 9 predicted proteins | sample NorSeaMetagenome_2_FD_26755 | JGI IMG/M metagenome (IMG submission 26755) | reverse complement strand
ATTGAACTATCACATCCATTTACATCAGTATACATATTAGTATATGATCCTGTAGAATCATAAACAACTCCATCCCATGTAAAACTATCACATGCTATAATGTTACTGAACCAGCTGAACTATTGTTTATTGTTAAGTTTAAAGTCATTGAACTATCACATCCATTTACATCAGTATACATATTAGTATATGATCCTGTGGAATCGTAAACAACTCCATCCCATGTAAAATCATCACATGCTGTAATGTCTACTGATCCAGCTGAGCTATTGTTTATTGTTAAATTTAAAGTTACAATACTATCACATCCTAATATATCAGTATAAGTGTTAGTATATAGGCCTGTGGAATCATAAACAACTCCGTCCCAAGTGAAATTATCACAGGCTGTGATAATAACATCAGTATACTGAGTAATACATTGACAAACTATTACAAAACTAAAGTTTTGAATATCTACATCGCCTAATTCAGAAGTAATAGTAGATACAAAGTTTAAAGTACTTGCATTTGGATTAAGAAAAACATTATTAAAAGTTATAGAGGATGTATTTCCTGTTAATGTTATATTATTTCCATCTGCTGGACTTGTTGCAATAATAGAAATTCCACCGCTTAAATTATTAGATATTAAAAAGGTTCCTAAAAGAAATCCCGAATTCACATCTATTGATTCAACAACAACTTGAGATGAAGAAATAACTGAACTTACTAGTAAATCTGTTGTAAAAGCATTGGGTCCAGCTGAAAGTGAAGCTGAACCAATTGTATCACCAACACTCATGCTGGAAAGTGTAAAAGATCCACCATCAGAAACCAAAAGAGCAGTATCCATATCAACTTCATAAGGATCTTGGCTAACATTAATAGTTAAGTCATTTAAACTATCACAATCTAATGTTAAGAGAGCAATAAAACCAGTAGGGGAAAAAGTCACACAATTCATATTAAAACTAAATAGTTGTGTATCAATATCTCCTAATTCAGAAGTGATTGATGAAGTGAAGTTTAATTGGTTTGATGGGTTTTGAAAAATATTATTAAAAGTTACGGACGATGAATTTCCACTAGTTAAAGTATTTCCATCTGCTGGACTAGTAGCAACAATGCTAATACCTCCTGTAGATAAATTTTCAATTAAAAAAGAACCTAAAGTCATTCCTGAAGAAATATCTATAGCCTCAATAAAAGCTTGAGCAGGAATATTATTAGTAAATGAAGATAATGCACTTACATATAGATCTGCTGTAAGAGTTATATTACCACCATAAGTCATTGAAGCAGAACCAACCATATCTGCAATATTTAATGAATTTAGAGTAAATGATCCTGCGTCTGAAATAAATAATGCTGTATCCATATCAACTTCATTAGCATCTTGAGATACATTAATAGAAAGATCTGATAAACTATCACACAATTGATTAGAAAGTGAAACACTTACTGTAGGAGAAAATTCAACACAAGACATCATAAATACTAAAGTTTCAGAAGAAACACTTCCAAGTTCAGATGTTGAGGTAGCATTAAAAGTTAATGCGCCATTGTTAGGGTTTTGAAAAACATTATTAAAAATTGCCGTAGAAGAATTACCACTTGTTGTAGAATTACCATCTGCCGGAGAAGTTGCTGTTACACTAATTCCAGAAAGAGTGTTCTGAATATCAAAAGTTCCTAAAGATAAACCAGTGTTATTATCAACAGCAGAAATTATTGCTTGATTCGAAGAAACAACAGTAGCCACAACCAAGTCTGTATTATATGAATTAGAACCAGCTGCCATTACTGCTGAGCCAATAACATCTCCAACGTTCATTGATGAAATTGTAAATTGACCACCATCAGAGCTAAAAATAGCGCTTGCAATATCAGCCTCACCGGCATCTTGAGCAACACTTATTGTAAGTTCTGATAAACTATCACATAAAAGATTTGATAGAGAGACGTTGACAGTAGGAGAAAAGTCTAAACAAGACAAATAAAACATAAATGATTGAGAATCACTTTGTCCTAGCTCTGAATTGATTATTGAATAAAAATTTAAAACTCCATTATTAGGATTATCAAATAAATTATGAAATGTAGCAGTAGAAGTATATCCTCCAGTTGTAGTATTTCCGTCCCCAGGACTTGTAGCGGTTATTAGAACCCCTCCGTTAGAAGAATTTGACATTGTAAATGACCCTAATGTGCTACCGTCACTTGCATCAATAGATAAAATAACAGTTGAAATATTAGAAGTAGCTCCAACAATTAAATCAGTGGATACAGAGATACCGCTATTAAAATTCATACCAGCTATTCCAACAGTATCTCCTGTAACAAGAGTTGATAAATTAAACGTACCATCATCAGAAGTAAAAATAGATGCGTCTATATCAGTTTCCCCTGCATCTTGATCTACATGTATCGACAAATCAGCAGTAAGTCCACAGTCATTATTAGAGAGAGTAACATTTACAGTTGGAGAAAAACTTTGAGCACTTACTGAAAGAGTAAAAAGTGCAGAAATTAAAAAGGAAAATGACCTTTTTGAAAATAGAGTAATTAATTTATTCATATATATTTTTTTAATAAATTGTATTTAAAATTTAATACAAGTTCACAAATCTAGATAAAATTGATGATTTCTCAAAAGAAAAAAAGAGAAAGATGGTTAAAAAAATGTAAAAAAATAATCCAACATGTTTATACACATTGGATTATTTATCAGCAATTGTTGCCCGACTAGGGATCGAACCTAGACTCTTCTGCACCAAAAACAGACGTGTTGCCAGTTACACCATCGGGCATTAAAACTTTGGTTGGCAAAAATAGCAATATTGTATTTACTACAAAATATTTTTACAGAATTTAGTCTAGAAGAACAATTGCTTGATGAATTAACATATATATTTATTAAATTCGCATCTAAAATCTAATTAAGAATTAAAAAGTATGAATACATTTAAAAAACTCAATAATATTATAGGATGGCTCGTATTTTCAATTGCATCGTTTGTTTATTTATCTACTATTGAGCCAACTGTAAGCTTTTGGGATTGCGGCGAATATATTGCAACTGCTTATAAACTTGAAGTAGGACATCCCCCTGGAGCTCCATTATTTCAATTACTTGGAAGAATTTTTTCTCTTTTTGCTGAGCCCGCAACCAGTCAAGTAGCTGTAGCTATAAACATCCTATCTGCGCTATGTAGCTCATTCACAATTTTATTTCTTTTTTGGACAATTACATCATTTGCAAAAAGAATTTTTGCAAATGATAAAGATTCATTATCTTCTAACAAATATGCTATTCTAGCAAGTGGATTTATTGGAGCACTTGCATACACTTTTTCTGATTCTTTCTGGTTTTCAGCTGTTGAAGGAGAAGTTTACGCAATGTCTTCTTTTTTCACAGCAATTACATTTTGGTGCATTTTAAAATGGGAAGAAGAATCAGANGAAAAAGCNACTAGATGGTTAGTTCTTATTGCTTANTTAATTGGTTTATCAATTGGTGTCCATTTGTTAAGTCTTTTAACTATTCCAGCAATGGGAATGATTTATTATAATAAAAAATACACTTANAGTAAATTTGGNGCAATTAAAGCATTTGTNGCCTCTATGCTTNTTTTGGGACTTGTTCAAGGTATAATAATCCCTGGAGCAGTAAGTTTAATTTCAAAGTTTGAAATTTTCTTTACAAATACAGTTGGCTTACCTTTTAATTATGGCGCAATAATTTATTTTGTTGTATTAATTAGCCTAATAGCATTTGGACTAATCTATTCTTCAAAGAATAATAAACCGATACTTAACACTATAATTTTAAGTTTTATGATGCTGTTAATTGGATACTCATCATTTGCTGTTCTTGTTGTTCGATCAAATGCTAATCCACCTATCGACGAAAATAATCCAGAAGATGCTGTAGGACTATTATCATATTTAAAGCGGGAACAGTACGGTAGTTGGCCAATTGTTTATGGACAATATTTTAATGCAAAACTCGACAGTAAAAAACCTTATCTTGATGGCAACCCTGTTTATGCTAAGGATGAAAAAAAGAATAAATATATTATTATTGACAATAGAAAGAAATCTCTACCAAATTATAGAAGTCAGGATAAAACATTTTTTCCTAGAATGTGGAGCAACACTCAATCAAGACATGCTGCAGGATATAAAAGTTGGGCAGGACTTTCAAAGAAAGATAAAACACCCACTTTTAGCCAGAATCTAAAATACTTTTTCAGATATCAGATTGGGTGGTCTTATCTTAGATATTTTATGTGGAATTTTGCAGGTAGGCAAAATGACTACATGAATATGGATGGCAATTCCTTAAATGGAAATTGGGAAAGTGGAATTGGCTTTATTGATAATGCAAGATTAGGTACCCCAAGTGAGGTAGATGCACCTGAGCATCTTAAAAATAATAAAGCTAAAAATCACTATTATTTTCTTCCACTAATTTTAGGGCTATTGGGGCTTCTATTTCATTTTAAGAAAAACAATCAAGATGCCTTAGTTGTACTACTTTTTTTCTTATTTACCGGAGTTCTTATTATTATTTACTTAAATGTAGTTCCTTTTCAGCCAAGAGAAAGAGACTATGCATATGTTGGTTCTTTTTATGCTTTTTCAATTTGGATTGGTCTGGGCTTATTGGCAATTCATGACTTTCTAAAACAAAAAATGAATACTAAAGCTAGTTTAGCAATTGCCACATGTCTTGCTTTTTTCATGGCCCCTGCCCTTATGGCTAGCGAAAACTGGGATGATCATGACAGATCAAGTAGATATACAGCTTTAGAAGTAGCAAAAAACTATCTAAATTCATGTGCTAAAAATTCTATTCTTTTTACAAATGGGGATAATGACACATTTCCACTATGGTATGCTCAAGAAGTTGAGGGAATTCGAACAGATATTAAAGTGGTTAACCTGTCTTTATTTAATACCCCTTGGTATATTGACCAAATGAAAAGAGCCTCTTATGATGCAGCGCCAATTCCTTCATCTCTAGAAAATGAAGACTACAGAGCTGGAACAAGAGACTATACTCCAATTCAAGAAAAGTTCAAAGAATTTAAGGATGTAAATCAAGTTGTTAAATTTATAAATAGTAAAAACTCAAAAGCTAAAATCAATACTTCTGCTGGCCTAAAGAACTACTGTCCAACTAGAAAATTAAAACTTAGTGTAGATAAAGAAAAGGCTAAATTATTTGTTCCTGAATCATTACACAGTGAAATAGTTGATGAAATCAAATGGCAAATTAAAGGAAACGGAATTTATAAAAATAAGTTAATGGTCTTAGACATCTTAGCAAATTTCAACTGGGATAGACCAATTTATTTTGCCATAACAGTTGGGAAAGATAATTTTATGGGATTAGAAAAATACTTTCAACTTGAAGGATTGGCGTATAGATTAGTCCCTTATTTAACAAAAAATACAGATGGCCAAACAGGAGCTGTTGCTTCAGAAATCATGTATGATAATGTTATTAATAAATTTTCTTGGGGAGGGTTAAATAATAAAGACATTTATTTTGATGAGACCAACACAAGAATGATTATGAATTATCGAAACAACTATGCTAGACTAGCTGAAAAACTTCTACAAGAGCAAAAAAATGATGAAGCAATAGCTGTTTTAGATAAATGTGTTTTTGAATTCCCAAGAGAGGTTGTTAATCTAAGTTACTTTGCTATTCCAATAATAGACTTATACTACAAGTTAGGAGAAAATAAAAAAGCTGACAACCTATTAAGTCTTATGCTGGATGATTATTTAGTAGAGTATAATTATCTAACTAATTTTAGTTCTGGTAGCGGATTAAAACAAAACTTAAACATTTGCGGTCAAGTTTTAGGTAGTCTATCAAGAGTCATACAGATTCATCAGCTAGAAAATACCGATTTCGAATATTTTAGTGATAATGAAAAATATTATAAAAGCAAAAATGGTGAAGATGAAGAAATTAGTTATGAAAATTATAGAATAAATACATTTATGGATGAATTTTATTCTCTTCAATAAAAAAATTTGTTTGTAAAAACACCTAAAATATTTTTTAGATTATTTCCAAGTATTATTTGGAGACACAACACTGATGAGAAAAAGCTGTGGCTAACATTTGATGATGGCCCCTGCTTAAAAACAACTCCACTAATTCTATCAATACTTGAAAAGCTAGGAATTCAAGCAACCTTCTTTCTTGTTGGCAAAGATGCTGAAAAATCACCTCAATTAACCAGCAAAATACTTGATAACGGACACATAGTGGGCAACCACAGCTACTCTCATAAAGATGGATTTATTACAAATAATACAGATTATTATAATGATATAGAAAAAAATACAATAGAAAATAAATCTAAAATTTTTAGACCTCCTTATGGAAGGATAACTTTGCGCCAAATGATGTATTTAAGAAAAAAATATAAAATAGTAATGTGGGATGTTTTTGGCTGGGATTTTAAAGCCAACAAATCTAAAAAAATTAAAAAAAACATATTAAACAATGTCCAAAAAGGATCAATTATTGTTTTACATAATAATTCTAAAAGTTATCTTAATCTAAAAGAGTCATTAGAAGCAATATTAGTTGAACTTAAAGAAATGGGGTATAAATTTTCAACTACTTGGTAGCTATACAAAAATAATCTAAACAATCATCAACGGAATCTGTAATAGAATAATCATTAACATCTACTGTACTTACAAGATCATTATTATTTGTTTTTAATTTTCTTCTATTTAATCTATTTAAAAAGTCATAAGGAATCTGCAATATCCATCTAGGTAGTTTATATTGTAAATCTAAAATATCAAATCTTGTAATTCTTTTTACAGACTCCTTATTTTTATTATAATACTGCATAACCTTATCACTTCCATAAACACCATTTATTTTTATCATATTAAAACTTGTTTCCAATATTTTATGCATCTCATTTGGATTATACTCACGTATATGCCAAGGGTTTCTTGATAAAGACATTAATTTATTAGGAGTAGTTAAAAGTAACTGACCTCCATCTTTTAAAACTCTATGAATTTCTTTGAGAAAAAAAACATCATTCACAATGTGTTCAATTACCTGAAATGTAACAACAAAATCAATTGAATTAGAAGCAATATTATTCAAAGGGGGGATTTCCATTTGATGAAATTCAATATTATTTTTCTTAATTAAAGATTCATCAATTTGAGTATGGAATTTATCTACGGCAATATACTTAGACGATTTACCTGCAAGCTCTCTTATTCCATAGCCCTCTCCACAACCAATTTCAAGCACAGTTCCACTAATACGCTTGGAAGCCTCTAAATAAGCAATCATATGTCTTTGAAAAATAACATTTTCAGAGGGATCTAAATGTGAACTTCTTTCAGCTGTTTGAACTATTGCCATATCTATTTGTAAAAGTAATAAAAACTAATCATCGATTTCAACTAATACAGGACAATGGTCAGAATGAACAGCTTGAGATAATATCACAGATCTTTTTAGTTTTTTTTGTAGATTATTTGAAATCATAATATAATCAATTCTCCATCCTAAATTTTTTTCTCTTGCACGTGCTCTATAGCTCCACCAGCTGTAATGATGAGGGTCTTTATTGAAAAACCTAAACACATCTGTAAATCCAGAATTTAAAAACTGTGACAACCATTCTCTTTCTTCTGGAAGAAATCCTGAGGTGTTTTTATTTCTAGTAGGATTGTGTATATCAATTGCTTGATGACATATATTAAAATCGCCACATATTATTAGGTTTGGTATTCTTAACTTTAAATTCTTAATATATTCAGAAAATAAATTTAAAAACTCAATTTTAAAAGCTTGACGTAAATCACCACTACTTCCAGAAGGAAAATACACGCTTAAAACAGAGTAATTTTCAAAATCTAATCTTATAAATCTTCCCTCAGAATCAATTTTTGAAATGCCACATTCATATTCAATATATTGAGGTTTTATTTTACTAATTATTGCAACGCCACTATAGCCTGGCTTTTCTGCAGATTTAATATATGAACTATAACCATATTCCTCAAAAATTTCTTTATCAAACTGCTCTTCTTTAGCCTTAATCTCTTGTAAACAGACTATATCTGCTGAAGTACTATTAATCCATTTAGGTAGATCTTTTTTTATAGCAGCTCTTATTCCATTGATATTATATGTAAGAATTATTGGCATATCTATTATCTTAAATTAAATTTTGATTGGGCTAAAAGTAAATCATCAATAAAAACTTTGAAAGTATAATTACCCTCAATTAACATCTTATTTCGTTCAAAGTCGATGCAAATCTCTAAGTCTTTGTTAAGATATTCTACATTTTCAATAATAGAATATTCATTCTGATTTATTGAATCAGGGACATTTAAAACCTCACCTCTTTGATTTAAATATTGAATTTGTATTACTTTTTGACCAGATTTGGCAATTTGATTTGCTGATATATTAAAACACGATCTAAGAATTTGAGTTTTCTGAGCTGAACGTGTTGGCACTTCTTTTCCGGTTCCTCTAAAGCGAAAAGCCTCAACAGAAATATTAGAAATTTCTAAAACAGAACCTTTATTAACCTGTTCAGAAAGCTGAATGTTTTTCTTATTTAACTTATAATTCTTCCAGTTAATATTTTTATTAACCTTGATGACACTATCTTTTTCTGAAGATAACTTTTCATTAATATAAAATAATGAGTCTATATCTGCTAAATATCTCTTAGATATTTTTTTTAAGTTTTCAATCTTAACTCTAGCTTCTTTAAGATCTTTCTTGTTCCTAATTAAACTTTTAATTTCAGCAATTTGATTCTGTATTAATGAATCTTTCTCGAANAATTGATTATTTAAATCCCCATACTCTTCCAACAACTCATCATGCTCGTCAACAAGATCGTCAAGCTCGTCTCTTAATATATTTTTCTGTTCAATAAATTGAATCTTTAAATCCATTTGATTTTTCATACTTTCTCTTTGATAAAAAAGAGAAACAATTAAAAAAACAACAAGAAAAAAAAGAACAAGCAGAATTTTATTATTCTTAATAAATGTAAAGGTTGATTTTAAATATTCCATATTAACAGTAAGTTANGCTAAAATAATTATATAATTTCTCATAAATAATAATATATAATATTAAAATAAAAAATCTTCACATCACTGCAAAGATTTTTTGTTGGTGGGCCCAGCAGGGCTTGAACCTGCGACCCCTTGATTATGAGTCAAGTGCTCTAACCAGCTGAGCTATGGGCCCCCTTTAAAAAAAAGGTTGTGCAAAACTATCAAATTGTTTTACTTTTTACAACATTTGCATCATGAAAAAAATTACTCATATAATTTTTGATTTTGGTGCGGTAATTATCAATATTGATTATGATACGACAATTCAAGCATTTAAAAATCTTGGCATTAAAAATGCCGAAAAATTATACTCAAAAAAAATACAAAATAAGTTATTTGAACAATTGGAAGAAGGAAAAATTTCTAATCAAAATTTTATAGATGAAATTAAAAGTATCTCAGACTATGCTACTAATGATGAAATTGTTGAAGCATGGAACATGATGTTAGGTAATATTCCTGAAAAAAGAATTAGACTTTTAGAAAGCCTTTCAAAAAATTATAAACTCATTTTACTTTCAAATACTAATTCAATTCATATTGAAAGAATTATAAGAGATTTTGGAGAAAAAAAATGGAATTCATTTAAAAAATTATTTTACAAATTCTATCTTTCACATGAATTAGGTATGCGAAAACCTAATGAAGAGATATTTGTAAAAGTTTTATCTGATAATTCAATAGAAGCAGAAAATGCTTTATTTATTGATGACAGTCCCCAGCATATTAATGCTGCAAGAAAATTAAAAATAAATTGTCACCATCTAAAAAAATCAGAGGAAATTACTGATTTATTTCCTGGCATAATTCAATAAGCACTCCAAACGTATCCTTGGGGTGCAAAAAGCAAATCAACATATTATCGGCTCCAATTTTAGGAGTATCATTTAAAAGTCTTATTCCCAAAGAAGCAATCCTATCCATCTCTGTTTTAATATCATCTACTCTTATTGCAAAATGGTGTAATGANCTACTTTGTTTGTTGATNTACCTATTTATTGTATGATCTAAATCATTTGANGAAATAAGCTCAATCTTGGAATCTCCAATCTTAAAAAANGANGTTGATACGTCTTCAGATTGAACATATTCACTCTTATACGAGCTAGTCTTAAGAATCTTTTCAAATAGCTCATTAGCTTTTTGAATATCCTTAACTACTACTCCAATATGATCAAGTTTGTGCATATAAATTTAATACCAGAACGATGTTCTTTCTTTTTGATTATACGAAGGTAATTTGAAAGTTAGACTTAATTCATGAGAGCCATAATTATAGCGAACTATTTCACCACTTAATTGCTGTCCATAACTATACCCTAAATATATATTATTTGCTTTGAAGCCTATTCCTGAAGAAATTAATCCATTATTGCCTAATCCAAATGAGAGCCAGTTATCTTTTAAAAAGATAATTNTTGAAGAGAATCTAATAAGACTTGTTTGATTTTCCGCAGATGATATTTGTAAATAGGGTTCAANTTCCCAGTCATTATTTATNATNNTTCCTCTAAAGGAACTGGTAAAATAAAAATGTCTAACCTCAATATTTTCTCCAAAACTATTATTAACAGATTGATTCAAAGAATTTGTAAAAACTTCTCCATTAAATGAGGATTGTAATATATTAAGAGCAGAAAAACCTAAAGAGAAATTTTCATTATAAAGATACAAACCTGAAGAAAAATCAGCTAACATTTCATTGTGTTCATTAAAACTAAATGCAGGATCATTTAAATCAGGTAAATCCTCTCTATTAAAATTAAGTGAGTATAACATAAATTTAGGCCCCAGACCAAACGAAATATATGTATTGTTAGAGTTTAAAGGAATATGATAAGCGTAATTAAGCTGAAAATTCAATTGTTTAGAGGGATAACTATTTTCAACATTTAAAAAACCGCCAATTGCTGTATTGTATTTAATTGCTTGATGATAGCTTATTGAAGTAGAAAAAGGGGCATCATCAAAACCTGCCCACTGCTGTCTAGTTTGTATTACTAAAGGGTTATATGTTTTACTACCTGAAATAGCTGGATTATAAATAACATCATTAATGAAATATTGATCAAATAAAATTTGTTGCTGAGCATTTGAAAAAAATGCAGATATAACACATAAAATCAATAAAAGGTATCTTGTCATCTTATTATTGTTAATGAACCTTTAAAAACTTCATTTTTATCATCAAGCTGTATAATATAATAATAGGTTCCTGAAGGCAAATTATTATTATTACTATCTATTCCTTTAAAGCCATACTCAAATGAATTGGTATAATTTCTACGCCTAAAAACCTGAGTTCCATTTTTAGAATATATTTCAATTAAAGCATTTGGATAAATATGTATATTTTCAATTAGCCAAAAATCATTAATACCATCATTATTTGGAGAAAAAACTTTTTTTGGAGCAAGACAAATTTTTGGATTATAGCTGATAGTAAAATTATCAAATATCTTACAGCCATTATTATCAGTAATTTCAACAAAATAATCTCCTGGAGCTAAATTTTCAATTATAGAAAAAGATTCATCTAATTTTAGAATAGAATTAGTATCATTATTCCAAATAAAGGTAAAAGGAGAGGCTCCATTTGAGATATAAACTCTTGCGCTACCATTTACATCATCCTTACAAATTACATTATTTGTAGACATAAAGGTTTCCATTTTTTCAGTTGGTTCAAGCTCAAAAATATGCTGAGATATGCATCCATTAAGATCTGTAACATCTAATGTCAAAGATGATGAAAAATTTGAGGGTAAATTATAGATATTTCTTGAAGTATCTCCAGTAGACCATAATGTTAAATAGGGAGGTGTCCCTCCAATAATATTAACTGAAATATCAGCACTATCACCAATATCACATAAATTTAAAACATTAAAATCTACATTAACTTCTATTGTCTCTAATACAGTAATAGAATCTAAAATAATACACCCAGA
>JGI24539J26755_10001188_pt1 | contig 12107 bp, 6 predicted proteins | sample NorSeaMetagenome_2_FD_26755 | JGI IMG/M metagenome (IMG submission 26755) | reverse complement strand
ACCGCCAACGGCGCGTTCCCCGAGATGGCTGTCTCCACCATGGCCGCAATCGTCGCAAACGCCGAGGAGGGCGTCGACCGGTGCCAAATCTACAACTTCATCCGCGACTTCACCCCGATGCCCGTCGGGTCCATCGAGGCTGTCGTGTCGTGCGCGGCGAAGACCGCGGTGGACCTCGGCTCCGCGCTGGGCTGCATCGTGGTCTTCAGCGAGCTCGGTTATCGCGCCAACCTGGCGTCAAAATACCGACCCGCCGTGCCAATCGTCGTGGTCACCTCGCTGGACCACGTCGCCAGGCACACCAACACCGTGTTCGGCCAATACGCGTTCAAGATCCCGGAAGCTGCCAACCCGGAGACCGAGACCTACTGGACCGCGCGCGCGCTTCTCTTCGCCCAGGAACACAACCTGTGCCACCCCGGAGCCAAGGTTGTGATCATCGGCGGACTCGCCGGAGCGACCAACACCGTCAGCTCCATCCCGTCCTATCGCATCCTGGACGCCCCCGGCATCTACAAGAGGAAGGTGTCCCAGCACGCCGTCCCGGGATCTGAGTTTGCGCAGTTCGCCGTGCAGCAGGAGAACAAGACGGTCTCCCTCCGCGCCACCGCCATCTCCATCGACGAGGTCTTCTCCTCCGAGGCGCCCAAGCGTAAGACCAAGATCGTCTGCACGATGGGCCCCGCGTGCTGGGACGAGGAGTCCGTGGGTCAACTCCTCGACGCGGGCATGAGCGTCGCGAGGTTCAACTTCTCTCACGGCGATCACGAGGGGCACCAGGGTGTCCTCGACCGTGTCAGGAAGGTCATCGCCGATAAAGGTGCGGACTGCGCGTGCCTTTTGGACACCAAGGGACCCGAGATTCGCACCGCCATGCTCAGGGATCACCAGCCCATCGAGCTCGAGGCTAACCAGCCCATCACCATCGAGGCTGTCGGCGACAAGTACGTCGAGTTTGAGGGATACAAGACCGAGGAAGAGACCCGCATCGGCCTCTCCTACGCCAAGCTGTGCCAGAGCGTCAAGCCCGGTAACAACATCCTCATCGCCGACGGCTCGATTTCCATCAGGGTTGACAGCATCGAGAGCGACACCGTGCTCAAGGGCACCGTGCTCAACTCCAAGAAGCTCGGCGAGCGCAAGAACTGCAACCTCCCCGGTGTGCAAGTGGATATCCCCGTGCTCACCGAGAAGGACATCAACGATGTCCAGAACTTCTGCTGCAAGAACAAGATGGACTTCATCGCCGCCTCGTTCGTGCAAACCGGCGAGGACGTCCAACTGATCCGCAAGATCCTCGACGAAGCCGGTGGACAGAGCGTGAAGATCATCTCCAAGATTGAGAACGAAGAGGGCATCGCCAACTTTGACGAGATCCTCAAGTACACCGACGGCGTCATGGTCGCTCGCGGCGACCTCGGTATGGAGATCCCCTCCGAGAAGGTCCCGCTCGCCCAGAAGATGCTCATCACCAAGTCCAACGTCGCCGGACGCTTCGTCATCTGCGCCACGCAGATGCTGGAGTCCATGTGCACCAACCCCTTGCCAACACGAGCTGAGATGACCGACGTCGCCAACGCCGTCTTCGACGGCGCCGACGCCACGATGCTCTCCGGCGAGACCGCCAACGGCGCCAACCCCGCGGTCGCGGTGGCCACCATGGCCGCCATCTCCGCCAACGCCGAGCTCGCGCACACCTCCCAGGCGGCCATCTCCTTCATCCGGGATCACACCCAGCGACCGTTCACGACGCTCGAGTCCGCCGCGGCGTCCGCGGCGGGCGGGGCGGTGGACTGCGACGCGGAGCTCATCGTCGTCGTCACCGGCACGGGAGCCGCGTCCAGGGTCATGTCCAAGTACCGCCCGTCGTGCCCGGTGCTCGTGGTGACCGCGGACGAGGCTGTCGGTCGACAGACGGGCGCGATCTTTGCGCAGTTTCCCATGGTGGTCGACGACCTCTCGCCGGGTAAATTCGCGTGGGATAAGGAGTCGCCCGCGATCGCAAAGGCGAAGGAGATGGGACTGTACTCGGGTAACGGCTCGAACATCGTCGTGCTCGCGGGACCCGGCGGCGGCGACGCCGACAAGTGCCCACTCGTGTCTTTCCTCGAGTAAACACAAGCTGTACGTATCAACCGCGGCGGGTGCCAACGTGTTCATATTTAATAAGGCGCCCGCGACTCTTAAGTTATCATGAAGGACGATTCGTCGTCATTGAAAATAATACGGTAAAGTAACCATCAAAACAATCGCTCTCTCACGCCCCGCGCAGCCACAGACGCGGACTAGCTAGGGCTCAACCTTGGGCTCAACCTTGGGTTTCGCCGCCGGCTTGGCCCTCGGCTTCGCGGGCTTCTTCTTGACGCCGCCCTTCGCCTTCAACACCTTCTTCCCGTTCTTTCCCTTCTTTCCCTTCTTATCGTCATCGGCGCCGCCCGCGTCGTTCAACACCTGCCCGGGGATGGGCGGGGTGAGCCAGTAGTAGTCCTCGTTCTCGGTCTTCTCCGCCTCCAGCGCGAGGTGCTCCCTTCGCCGGATTCGTATAAAATCTCGTACTTTTTCGTGTTCCTGGTGTAGGACAGCACCTGGCCCCTGAACCACTCACCGTCGGTCCACCTCACGGCGACTCGCCTGGCGTAGTTACGGGTACGCTCGGGGTTGGCGTCGAGGGTACCGCGGCACAGCGGGTGGCCGCACATGCACTGGAAGGACGTGGTGCCCTCGCCGCCGAAGTGCGCAAAGTTGTAATCGTACGTGAGCTCCACCCCCGCGGGGATGTCCTCGGTGGCGAAGATGCCGACGCGCGTCTCCCCGGTGGCTGCGTCCTGCCACTTCTGCGTTTCGCAGTTGGGGTGGCACGACGAGTTGATGAAACGCGCGAGGTTGCCCTTGAGCCTGGCGTCGATGCACTGGTTGGGCATCACCTCCATGATGTAAAAGTTATCCTCCCCGCGAGCCTTGTCCGCCCACAGCCTCTTCTCAATCTCGCGCTCGTCGAGAATCTCACCGCAGTACTCGACGATGAACCGTCCAGCCTTGACGGGCTCGGCGAGGAACANGCCGTAGCCGCGGTTCTCGGTGAGCGTGGTGTCCGTCTTGGGTGATTTGAGCTGGTGGAACGGTCGGTTGCTGCACGACGGACCGCACGGACACACGCGCTGGTCGCAGGTGGTGAGACACGTGCGGTTGAAACACTCCGCGCCGCATCCGGTGCGAGGCACGGTCGCGATAGGCTCCGTGGCGGTGATAGCCTCCGTGGCGGTCCGTCCGTCCGCCGCGGCTGTCTCGGCCGCCTTCTTCGCCGCCTTGGCCGACTTGGCCGCCTCCTCAATCTGATACATGGCGACGCGAGTCTCGGCGGATGGCTTGCAAAGGCACGGCTCCGCGTCCTCCTTCGGGATCAAACCCGGCGGTCGTCTACTGACCCACTCGTTCCGGTTGAGCTTGTGGTAGAACGGGGGCTTGGATAACTCCTTCCTGAACTCGAACGGGAGCGTCATCTCAGCCTCCTTGGGCGCGAACGCATCGGATTTGGGAAAGTCGGTGAGCGCGGTGAGCTTGGGCCACTTGATCTTCGCCGCTTCCTCCGCCAGTCGCGCCTCCTCCTCAGCCTTGGCGATCGCCTTCTCCTCCTTCTTGGTCAGCTTCTTCGCCTTCTTTGGCGTGCCCTTGGGTGTCACCGCCGCCGTCGCAGAGGGAGCCTTCCGTTTCTTGGGCGCGGGCTCCGGGGACGGCGTCGGGGTCGGCGGGAGCACGTGATCGAACCATCCCCACGGTTTCCGATCGACATCCTTGACCATGTTACACGCGTCCCACACGCCGTTCATGATGAACGCTTTACGCCCCTTACCCTTCTCCGGCACGGCACCCAGGCCTTTCTTCCAACCCTCGGACCAGGACACCACGCGGTCCTTCACCGCGGCGGTCTTCATCAGGATAATCTCCGGTTGAAACGGCTCCGTCTTGCCAGTGCCAAAGTACATGTACGCGTTGACGTCCGAGAGGTCGTCGTCGCGCTTGACGTTGCGGAGCTGGCTCTTGAAGCAGTCGTCGGGGATCTTGTGGTCGTATTGCGCGACGGGGAACTTCTGCGCGGGCCACCAGGGATAGCCCTTCGTCTTGACCCACACCAGCCCGAGCGCGTCGCCCGCGCCGGCTTCAATCGCTGATACCAGATCTGCATCCTTGAACCACCAGCCCCAGTCGTCCGGGGTCTGCTCCACGATGTTGGGATCGACGTAGAGTTTCTTAGCCGCGGATGGTTTCTTCCCCGTCNTGGCGGGCGGGGTCTTCTCCGCGGGCTTCTTCACGGGCGTCTTGGGCTGCGCCTTTGGCTTCTTCGTCGGGGTCTTCATCACGACGGGCTGTTGCGTCTGACGCAACTTCTTCGCCAGGCCGGGTTTGGGCTTGATGCCAGGGACGGGCTTGGCCACGCCGCCTTTGCGCTTGGCGTTCTTCTTGCTCTCGTCGTACGCGATGTGCTTGGCGCACTGGGTCTTGCCGTCGACCTTGGGTTCGGGGCAGCGCCACGTGCAGCCGCCGGTGGCCAGGTCCTTCCCCGCGGTGACCCGGCATCGGAGGTGCTCGTTGTCCGGGCTCCAGAAGATGCCGCAACTGGACCTCTTCTTGCCCTTGGACTTGGTCACGGGCTTGATCGGGGTCTTCGGCTTCTTACCCGATCCCTTCGCGACCTTGCCCATGGGCACGGCCGCCGTCGGGGTACCCGGTTGGCTCTCCACGGACGCGGCCATGGCCGGCGATCCAGTGCCCTCTCGGACCTGACTTTCGTGGGTTTCAAAACGAATTCGAAATTTCCAGTTGTTTGCGCAGTTTTGCCTATTTAAGGTTACCAAATTGGTATACTTGTATACTTGGTTGAGTGTTATAATTCTCCCAAATAGAGGAAAATTACGACAGTTGAGCAGTCAGGATGGGAGTTGGATCAGCCGGTCTCAGATTCATCCAAGAAATATATCTGAGAGGAAGAGCAGCTTACGTCACCCGATCGCCGTACACAACACCGGCGCGTGCGTCTCCTTCGACCGCACTCAGTGGACCTCGTAACGTTCCGCGCATGTTCGCCCACGCCTCCACCGCGAGCGCCGTCGCGTTCCGACCCATCGCCACCGCTCGCCTCGCCGGCACCGGACGCTCGCAGACGACGAAGACGCGTTCGCGCGTCGTATCGAACGTGGCCTCGTCGGGCGCCCCCTCCGGCGCTTCTTCCCCGACCGCGGCCGAGATGTACCCTGCGCTCTACGACCCCAAACAGAGAGACGCCAAGTACGGCGGGAACATCGCGCAGTACCTCGTGGACTGCCACGACACTCCCGGGGTCACCTTCAACTTCTGCGGGGGCATGATGTTCGGCCTGGTGCTCTCCCCGGCGCTGCGCGCTCACCTCGGGGAGGTCGCGTCCGCGGGCGCGGGCGACCCGCGGCAGCCCAAGCTGTACGACGCGTCCGTGGCGCGCATGTCCATGAAACCCGACGGGTACGACAAGGACGCGTCCGCGGACGACGCCACCGTCTTCCACGGCCGAGAGGTGAGAAAAGTATCAGCGCCGCCCCACGGATCGACGTCATCCATGTTCATCCACCTCTCGCTCGCGAACGGCGACGACGTCGAGGGATGGAGCGCGGAGGAAGTCGACGAGTACAGCGGGTGGATGAGCGACAGGGGTCGGCGGTGGAGGGACGGGGGCGTGTACGCGGAGGAGGGGAAAGGGGATTGGTACAGGAGCAAGTTTGGCGCTGAGGCGTTTGGGCTGCACCACAGGTTTTACCTCCACAAGGACGGCGGCGATGGGTTCTGGCTGTCCGCGGAGGATGGATGCGAGGGCGTGGCGCAGTCCAAGCAGAAGCCCGCGTTCGACTTTGGCGGGCCGGCCGCGAGGAACCCTTTCAACATCTTCGGATGAGAGAGGCGGGCGCGTGTAGGCGTAGAGAGAAAATGTAACACGACAGGAGATCACAAAGACCGAATATTCTTCTTTCCGATCGGAGGCTCGGGGGGTTGGACCAGAGAGCCGGGCGCCCCTTGGGCACGCATCTCGTCCTTCGGGGTGAGATCCCACCAACACTCGCACACCGGATCACGCTCGCGTAGCTCGTGCGGTGCATCAGGACGCCCGTAGCGCGCTCGGGACGGGGGTGACGACGGCTCGGCTCGGCGCCATCATGCCGTCGCTCCTCAGCCAGACCCTCGGCATCTCCGCCAAGTCCAGCTCGTGGGGCTGGATGGACAAGCTCGCGCAGGAAAAGCGCATCGAGGAGCGGCTGGACGCTGAGCGCGCTGGATTGAACGACGACACCAAGGCGGTGGTCCGGGCCCTCGGGGTGCTCATGCCGTCGATCGAATCCGTGGACGACGTCCTGATCACCCGGGCCGTGAACGCCGCGACGGAGGACTATCCGTCCAAACCGCCCGAGTACCGCGCGGAGAAGGCTGGGAAGGAGATCGAGAAGATCCTGGCGTGGCGCGCGGCACAGGAGGTCGACTCGATCCTCGAGCGCGACCTGGACAACACCGAGGAGTTCCACCGGTGCTGGCCGGTCACCACGCACGGTTCCGACGAGTTCGGCCACCCAATCATCTGCGAACGGATAGTGGACATCGACGCCAAGGGGCTCGAGGGCCCGGGATTCGCCAAAGGACTCGCGATGATGCACAGGGTGCAGATCATGGAGGCCCTCGACCACGTCAAGCGACGCACCGCGGTCGCCAAGGGCCACCGCTTACACAAGCACGTGTGGGTCATCGATCTGGCTGGCATCACCACCTCGCACCTCACCGGCTCGGTCCGAACCTTCCTCTACGACCTCATCTCGCTCTGCCAGGACAAGTACACGGACACGCTGCACGCCATGTGGCTGGTCAACGCGCCGTACGTGTTCAGGGCGATGTGGTCCGCGATCAAGACGATGGTGCGAAAGAGCACCAAGGACAAGATCCAGATCCTCGGCGAGTCCGACGCTGCGGGAATACAAGAGGCGATGAGACTCTATTCCGTCTCACCCGAATCCATGCCCACGTGCGTTCCGGGGGGTAAACACGAGGGCGTTCGGGCGTGGGAGATCGTGCTCAACGCGAGACACGAGCGGCGGCTGGTGAGGGAGAAGGGAGGAACGGATTCATCGACGGTGACCTCAGAGGTGGACGCCGACTTTGACGACTCCTCGCGAGGTAAAGATAACTGACTAAGCTGCTAGCGCTCGATTGCCAAAACGAGACCCGAAATCGCGGTCCACACTAATTATAAGAGTTATATCACATGCGCCCCTTGACCATCCCCGCGTGTTCCTCGTAACGCCGCCTGAACTCCGACGCGTCCTTCTTCCACTCCTCCCTCGTCACCGCCAGGCGCTCGAAATCCTCGCCGGCGCCGACGAGGCTTCCACCTCGCCACGCGTCCAAAGCGGGCGTGTCCGACACCTCGATCGTCAGCGTATCCTCCGCGGGGACTAACGGCCGGAGTTCGTTCTCGAAACGCGTCTTAAACCCCGGGAACCCCGCACACCCACCCGCGACGATGACGTTGGTGTACATCATCGCGCGAAGATCCCGAGCCACCGCCCGCACCGCCTGCGTGACAACCTCCGCGATGCCAGCCTGATTGAGCCCAATGTCCGCCGGGTGGAACAGCGCCTCCGGGACCATGAACCGCTCGTTACCCATCCCCAGGCACTGTTCCACGAACCCCGCGCCGGCCGCACCTTTCCGCCGCTTCTCCCCGCCGGCGGCTTTCTTCTTTTTCCGTTTCGACCCACCGCCGCCGCCCTCGTCAAAGTCGTCGTCGTCGCTGCTCTCCGCGTCAGGGTCCCTCGCGGGGCCTTCCTTGACGTACCCGCGCAGCACGTGCACCCCATCCGGCAGCACGTACTCCCTGTTGACCTCGTTGGCGGGTCCCTTGACCTTGGCGCGCTTCAGTTCATCCGACACTTCTGCCGCCGCGTAGCACAGCTTCTCCTTGACGTCGTCCATCAACACGTACTCGTCCATCATGTTCCACTGCCTGTACGATACCAACTCTTTCAAGTAATTGGTCAACGCCTTGCCCCCGAGGTTTACCCTGCGGATACCCGACCGGAGGACCCGCCCGTCGAACACCGGCGTGGCGTGCGTGAACGAGAAGCCCGCGTCGACGACGACGCCGCATCGAGCTCGTTTGCTCGGATCCGACTCGGGCCGCTTTCCGAGGTGGTACGCGAGGGCCAGGGCGGCNGGNGGGCATATGAGCGCGGATTTGAATCCAAACTTTTCGAAGATGCACTCGTCTTGCTCGGCGGCGAGCGCGGGGAGGTTGAACGGCGCCTCGGTGATGAGAAGGTGGCAGCTCTTGGGATTGATCTTGAGCACTTTTTTGAAGAGGTGGTCCAAGATGTCCTTCTGCAGGTCCCAGTTGACGACGTACCCGCGGTCGATGGGACGCCGTAGGTTGACCGAGGAGATGTCCTTGATCTGGTTAATCTCGTCCGCGATGTAGCTGCGCTTCTCGCCCTTGGGCTTGGCCACGCAGTTGGGCACGACGCTGTGGAGGAGGCGGTGGAAGGGGGCGGGGAGGTTAGTTAGGGCATCGAGATGCTGCGACTCGATCGGGGTAGAGACGGGGCGGGGAATGCGCACCTCGTGGGCTCGGCATCGCCGGCGAAGCCAGCCTTGATGGTCGACCCACCGAGGTCGACCACGACGATGTCCTTCCGCGTCCCGCTCATCTTCCCGATGACCCTGGGCGCGCGTGCGGCAGTGTGGAGACCCCAGCGAAAAATCATCGCCTCGAGCAAACCGGACGCGCCGAGGGCCAACCGAGGGCGGAACTCCAAAAATAGGCTTGACTGACCCGCACACGGCAATCGCGCGCCTGCAGCGTTAACCAGGCCGCGAGCGAACCATGGTGCTCGACGTCGGCGATGTTGCGATCCCCATGCTTCCGGGAATGACCTTCGTGGACCCCAGGGTAGGTCGCCATGGACCACACGCGCGCGTTTCGTCTTACGGACTGTCGGTTTTGGCATCATCACTCGCGGGAATTGATGCCGAAAATTGCCAATGCGGCGATGGGCCGGAGACGCGGCACATGGCGGGTCTCGACGGCGGTGAACGACCGGATCGCGTTCGATTCGATCCATCGTGACCCTCGTCGAGACCCGCGCGCCGTCGTTTTTCCCCGTATTCGTCCAACCACCGCGAACAACCGCGTCCTTCGCCGACCCGATGGCTAACATCTTCCACTCTTCCACTTTTCCTTTCAGGCGCCAGTCCAGAGGAGGGCGCAGTCCCTCGCGTACATCAACGGGTACGCGGTGCCCGGCGAGAGGGCCACGGGTCTCAAGCCGCAGGTTCACGCGCCTCCCCCGGCACCCGAGCAGCTCAAGGAGACCGCGCTGCCCATGTCCACGCTCCCCAAGTTCGTCGCCTTCGACCGCAAGGTGCGATCTCTCACCCCCCCGAGATAGACCCCTCCCGTGCCAAATCTGTCCTCATTCTCAATTCTCCCGGCGCCGACCTTCGCGAACCATCGCTGACCTTCCCGATCCCACTCCCAGGTGCTTCGCTGGAACTGCTACTTCAAAGAGTCCGTGACGGAGAGCGCGATCGAGAACCACCGCGTGCGCAAGTGCACCATCTACATGTACCTCGAGGACGAGTCGGTGCACGTCGAGGAGCCCAGGCAGCCCAACAGCGGCATCCCCCAGGGCGTCTTCCTCAAGCGCCACGTGGTGCCCAAGGACAACGAGGGCGGCGTCTTCGGCCCCGCGGACATATCCGTCGGAAGCACCGTCACCATGTACGGCAGGACCTTCTTCGTCGTCTCCTGCGACGGGTTCACCCGCGAGTACCTCACGGGAGCGCTAAGCCTTTCGGTGGCGCCAGACGGGACCTTCCCGGACGATCCAATCGACGGACACAGGGCGACGCTCAAGAAGGACACGGTGGGTAACCCGTACCCGCCCGCGCCCCGTGACGACGTCCTCGCCGCGTACATCGAGGCGGCCGCGGGCAAGCCGTCGAACGCGCTCGCCCCGGATAAGCTCAAGAAGTTTCTCGCCAACGACAGAAAGGTGCTCAGATTCTTCGCCGTGTGGGACGATCGCGGCGCGCTGTACGGTGAGAAGAGGCCGTTCGTCGTGCACTACTACCTCGCGGACGACTCCGTGGAGGTTCTCGAGGTGTCGGAGCCCAACAGCGGGCGGGATCCCTTCCCCGTCTTTCTCAGGCGCCAGCCCTTGCCNAACAAACCACTGGAAGTCGACGCCCTCGGCCCCACCAAGAGCACCACCACGTACACCCACAAGGACTTCCTCGTCGGCCAGTACATCAAGGTGTACAACCGCGACTTTTACCTGTACGACGCGGACAACTTCACCAAGGCGTGGTACGTCCAGAACGAGGGGATGTCCGCCGCGGACTTTCCGGACATTGACGTCGAGGAGAAGGCGCTTCCGATTCCGCAAAACGCTGTCCCGCCCTACAACGGCTTCGGCGGCTTGGACGACTCGCTTCAGAACTGCATCGCGCTCATCCCCAAGCCCATCGCGCCGGACTTTCACAAGCAGATGGACTACGCGCGGACCATCCTGCGCTACAAGGCGAAGATCGCGCCCGGGGCTCAGTACGAACTCTCCGACATCGACGCCGAGCGCGACTTCATCCTGAGCGTGTACCTCGCCAACGANACCATCGCCATCTACGAACCCCCCGACCGCAAGCGCAACATCCCGGCNCACATCACCGGCGGTAAGTTCCTGGAGAGGCAGGCGGTGTTGAAGCCCGGTTCATCGGAGAAGTACGAGGCTCACGACCTCTACGCGGGTGCCGTCGTGAACGTGTTTAGGCGCAACTTTGTCCTGACGGAGGCGGATGAGTACTCGTACCAGTTCATGGAGGAGCACCCGGCGAGCTTCCCGCGGTCCGATTTCGACCAGGTGCTGCTGAGGATTCGGGCGCAGCTGGAGGGTAAGGAAACGGAGGTGGTGCGTGCGTTCGCGGGTAAGGCGGTGACTGAGCAGTCGCTCACCGCGGCGCTGGACGCGTGCGGCGTCGAGTACGTCAAGCAGGAGCTCGTCACCGCGCTCCGCAAGATCGCCGGCTCGGGAGACGCGTGGTGCGCCGCGCTCGGGTTCAACAAGGCGTGAACGGTGTGAACGGTGTGTGTGTAAATGTATCTCCGAGATGTGGTTGTCATACCCAAAGAGGCTATAGAGCTAATACCTTATTCGCGTGCGTGCGTTCATGTTCATCATCACCAGTCGCCCTGTCCTACCCACCCCACGCCACCAGAGGTGCTCTGACCAGCGGCGTCGACATCGGCCCGCCTCCACCGATAATTGCGGACAGACGCGTGATGCACTCGCCCCTGTGGACGTGGTGCCCGCTCCCTTTGCTGATCCCCGCCACGCCGAACCCCTCCAACTTTGCCCATAGGTAGTGCCCCGCGGGTACCGGTACGTACACGGGCGGCTTGCCCGTGACTTTCGCCGTCAAGATTTGCATGGCGATGTCCTCGCAGTTCTTGTGCTCGTCGATGAACCGTCTCGCTGACGCGGGCAAACCCTGCGCGTACAGTGACATGTACCCCGTGCGCATGAACGCGGCTTTGGTGAGCACGATGCTGAAGTCCCCGTGTCTCCACAGGCTCAGATCGTCCCACACGTACCGCCACCCGCATCCGGTTGTATCCGGCACATGCGTCCGCGGGTAGTACCCCACCAGCACGTCTGCGTTCGCCCGCCACGCCTTGAACCCCGCACTCAGCGCGGCGCACGGCATCCTGACGTCCTCGTCCACGTTGAACACCGCGCGTGTGGAGATTTGTTTGGCACCCGCGGCGGGCGGATCGAACCTGTTCTGTATGGACGTGGTGGGATGGGAGTCGTACGTGACCATCGACGGCTTCGGGCCGAAGAACGCGCCCGCCTCGTCGTCTCGCGTCGGCGGCGACGTCTGCTCGGACCACACCACGCGGATCTCGGCGACGTCCGGACACGTCGCGTAGTGCGCCACGGCCTTCTTGAGCAGGTCCGGCCGCTTGAACGTGTTGAGGAGGACGGTGAAGCGCCGGTCGTCCAGGTTGTCGTCGTCGCCCACGAGCGAGCGGAGATCGGCGG
>JGI24539J26755_10001183_pt1 | contig 12157 bp, 1 predicted proteins | sample NorSeaMetagenome_2_FD_26755 | JGI IMG/M metagenome (IMG submission 26755) | reverse complement strand
CCTGTTGCATTCTCAACTACGGCCTCTCTCGATCGACGCCATGTGCCCCACGGCACTGTCGATACTGGGGCGCAACTCCACGTGTACGGCCACAAAGGTGCAAGGGGATATGGCGAGCGCATTCTGCTTAAGGGCATCACGGGCGATACCGTACACGCAGAACGAGCCGACGTAGTGTTCCCCGTGACGACAACGGCCGGCACACGCTATGCCATCTTCATGCGCAACCAGACATTGGCCGTGGACAAAGAAACTGAGACGCTGCTCAGCGTAGCAGTGCTGCTCAAGTCTGGCTTCAAAGTCAAGTTTGTTGCAGGCACTCCGAAAAATCCTACCTTTGGCGGCTACCTGGTGACTCCCGATGGGCAGCAGGTGCGCATGACGTTTGAAGATAACCTTTGGCGGCTGCCAATGTGGAGCCAGCCTGTGCGATATGAAGGTGCGCGAGCAAGCTCTGTGTCTAAACCTGCCGCATACGTGCCCACCGCTGCTGTGCTAAAGTCTCTAGCTCAGCCCTCGGTGCCCGACGCGGAGGCAATGCAGCTGGTGCACGACATCTGGTGCCACCCGAGCAACGACAAACTGGAGCAGATCTATAAGGCTAGGCGAGGGAAAGGCTTTCCACGGGGGTTTACAACGCAGCTGCGCAAATTCAAATGCACCACGTGTGCAGTCTCCAAGCGCACCCGCAGATATCGGCGCTCTAAGCGTGTCAAAATAGCTGCTACAAAACGAGCGCAAGAACGCAGTGAGCGGAAGCACAACGACAACAGCTCGAGTGCAATCTGCAAGCATGCGTGCGACAGCTGCGAACGCACTTTCGGGAGCGCACAAGGACTTGCGAGCCATCTCACGCACTCGCATTGCTGCCCTGGCTCGTCCAACTACAAACAACAAGTGGATGAACAAGCGGCCACAACAGTGCTCGGTCGCAAGGACGCGTCACATGCTCTCGATCAGGTACGCGCCCTATCGGGCGCAATGACACATCATGATGAATCTAAGATCGATGCGCCGGCGTTACGCCGCCTACACATCGACTATGCGCATTCGATTTCAATTGGTTGGCACAAAGAAAAGTACTTCTTGCTCATGACGCTGGACGGTATTGACTTCACCTTCTGCTCCGCTACTACAAGTCGCACAGAGCCGGAAAATCTTGTTCATGAATTCATGACCTTAACACGTGTCAAAATAGATAGCATTCGCTACGACGGCGCGGGAGAATTTGCCACGAGCGCAAACTTTAAGGCGTTCTGCAAGAACAATCATATTGCGCTGGAACCATGTGCTGCATACACACACACATTCAATGCGCGAGCTGAAGGTGCCGTGCGCATTGTCAAAGAGCACATGCGCTGTTTGCTGCGCCGTGCCAACTTGCCGCTGCGATTTTGGCCATACGCTATGCTTCACTTCTGCCGCGTGTATGCCTATTGGCCAGATCAACACGGCAAGAGCGCGTGGGCAAAATTAGACGCACACGGCCCTCACGCTCTGTGCCATGACGAGGCACGCGATCTTCACCGTTTTGGTTCATATGTTACAGGTCATCTCCCTCGATCACATCCTTTGGTCGACAACGAAACTATGGGTGACCGTGCTCTCGAAGGCGTCTGGCTTGGCAACGACCTCACTACCCCCATGTTCTGGATGTACTCGTTTCGATTGCGCAAAGTGGTGCGGCTGAGTGACCCACGCCACTTCGATCACATTCTCCCCTTTCTTTGCCCTGACGATATCCCCCACCGTATTGATCTCTCTGCGGATGATATCTGCCAAATGCATGAGGAGGATGGCAGCAAAGTGGCGCGCATGCCAGCCCGGAAGAGCACTCGATTCCTCGTGACAGATTCGGGGGAGCCCATCCTTCTGGACTCTTCTTCTGGACCAGCAGCTGCCGATTCGGGGGAGGATTCGGGGGAGCTTGATGCGGGGGAGCCTGATACGGCGGAGGAGGACCCTGGACAAGAAGTCCAAGAATTAGAGGTAGAATCGCCATCTGCCCAGATCGAGTACATGGGCCCGAAGGACTACAAGCGCATAAAACATGGGAAAGATGTCCCTTTCAATGCAGAGTTACAGTACCTAAAGCCACAGCTGCTAGCGCAAGCTCTGGTGCACCACAAGCTGGTGATGGACCTACCAGATGGGATTTGGATTGACGAGAGGACCGGGAAAACAGCGCCGTGCCGCGTTATGGCTACGAAAGCCTACAGTCGGACACAGGCAAAATTCTGGTACGTAGATTTTACAATCCTGTCGCATAACAATCGCAGCGACTTGCAGCTCCCCGTGCGCAGAGGCACTGCTAAAAGCGTTGATCANGCTATGAATCTGCAAGATCTCTTTAGACAGCTCTTCAATCATCCAAGGACTCTGGAGGATNTGGGAATAACACAGGAGCGGAGTGAGAAGATCATGAGCGCTACAATAGAGGCGTGGAATGCGAGCCTGCAGAATACCTTTGCGTGGGTGTGTGTGATGTCTTCTCAGATAAACGCAGCTGAAGCGAAAAGGAAGGAGCGCGAACGAGATGCAGAGGCTATACGCTCAGGCCTCCTTGAAGAGAAAGCCATCGCAGATGCAAAAGCCAAAGGGCCCCCGTCAGGTCACTTCAAACAGGTCATTGAAACATGCGAGCCTCACGACAACATTTTCGATGAGATAGATTTGCTAGAGAGCGATCCACAGCACCGCGGAGCCGCAATGCGAAACGCACGCTTTCGCCCATACTGGATACAGGCGGAAGAAAAAGAATGGCAAGGCCTATGGGACAAAGGAGTCTTCAAGAAATGGAGGCGCAAGGATTTACTCAGCAATGACAGAATTTTCACTAGCCGATACGTGTATAAGCTCAAGCGATCTGCGTCAACAGGCGAGGTCTATCGTTTCAAAGCGAGGCTAATTGTGCGCGGCTTTCAGATGGAGAAGGGGATTGATTTTGATGATTCTTTCTCTCCTACACCTGGGCTCGCTGTCGGCAGATTCATGCTCTCACTCGCTGTCGCAAACGACTACGAGCTACACGCGTGCGATATCGAGCAAGCGTTTCTACAAGCAGATAAGCTACCAGAAGGGGTAAACGGGCGGTACTTCATTCAGCCGCCACCAGGCAGCCCTGATGCTGATAATAAGGATGTAGTGTATGAGGTACGCCGCCCTCTCTACGGCAATCCTTCCTCCCCGCGCGCCCTGCACAAAACCTTGGACGCCTACTTTCTCAGCGAAGGGTTCAACCACGTAGGCTTCGAGGAATCTGTGTGGATGCGACCAAAAGGGGGAAAATATCAAGAAGATATCTATGTCTCTACTCATGTTGATGATTGCTTACTTTGTTGCAAGTCAGCCGCAACTATGAGCGAGTTCAAACAGGATCTTCTTACTCGATTTCAGGGAACAGATGAAGGCGAGGTAAAGGAATACCTCGGCTGCGAAGTGATCAGAGATAGAGAAGCGCGCACAGGCAAAATGGTGCAAGCAGGGTACGCTGAACGCGTGCTGCGCACTTTCGGAATGTGGAACTGCAATCCTGCTTTAACTCCTCTTGATCCTAATACTCGCCTGACCAAACGTGATTCGCCGGAAGCCGTCGATCCCCGCTTGCATCGCAGGATGAGGAGCATAGTGGGGTGCCTATCCTATCTTGTCAACATGACGAGACCTGATCTGGCATTCACTTACTCGCAGCTCAGCAAATTCGTTCAATCGCCTGGGCCCATACATTTGGCTGCAGCAGAGCGAGCCCTAGCTTATCTTCGGGGCACCTATATGGAAGGGATCACTTACTACGACCCTGGTGCAAAGACTCGCAATAAGTTGATTGGCTGGGTGGATAGCGACTTCGCAGCAGACCCCGACTCTCGCAAGTCTATGACAGGATATCTCTTCAGTCTAAACGGAGGTGCTGTGTCATGGCGCAGTTCTCGACAAGGTGGTGTCACTCTAAGCAGTGCTGAAGCAGAATTTGTTGCTGCGTCACAAGCTGGGCAAGAAGCAGTCTACCTGCGGGCGCTATTAAGAGGCTTCAATTTTCAACAAAATGGAGCTACTGAAATCTGGGAGGACAACGCCTCCTGTATCATGATGAGTGAGAATCCCTCCAATCGGGACCGTACTCGCCATGTCGATACGCGAGTGCATTATTTGCGGGAGCTGGTGCGTGATGGCCACGTCAAGCTTTTAAAATGTGCCGGACCGCAGAACGTGGCAGATGCTCTAACCAAGAGTCTACCTCGCCCTGCGCTCGCCAAACATCGACAATTTATGTGGGGTACGCGCATTCCTTTTTCCGCTTTCCATCTATCTCTCAAGACACAAACGGCCCCAACGGCCTCCTATGATATCTTCCCACGAGGTGGATGTTGTGCTGCAAGCGCTGCCTAAGTGCCAACTTCTGAGCATGTGTGCTTGTAGGGTTTGTTGTCTGTGTGTGTGTGTCGTTGTGCCCTTGCACGACGTCACGAACGCCACAGGGGGAGAGCGAAAGGGAGTATGGGGCAACTAGAGTGAGAGGTCACGATTATGTGATCACGAACTAGTGCAAACCAATTCTGCCGTTACCGATTTTCATAAAACGGTGGGGGGCTGCTCTACGGCGGCTTACCCTCCAACCTCACCTCATTCAGCGCCTGCGCGTCGTCTGCCTGGGAGGCGCCCTAGCTCGGCCGTGCTACTTTTCGGTGGTTACGGGCCACGCTCCCACGCCTGCTGCGCGCCTCGCGCCAGCATGGCTAAAACGAGCAAGGGCATGGAGGACAACAAAGACAATCCACTGCTCTTCTCCGGCGACCCCAACGACTGGGCGTCTTTCAAGCAGGACATCCAGGCCTACGCCGACAAACACGACACCACGTGGCTCTTTGAAGGAGGACGAGCCCTCGCGCTCTTCTATGCCCGGCAGATCAAGGACAAGACCGGCTCCAAGAAGTCCCGCGCGGAGGCTCAGGCGCGTGAGACAGCAGCAGTCAAGGACGACAGCAACCACGTGCCGGCCTCGCCAGATGCGTACACGGATGAAGCTCTCAAGGAGTGGTTTGACTCGAGGGACACCGCAACAGACCTGCAGCTGTCGCTCAACAAGAACCGCTTCGCCAATTTGGGCTCAAACTTCTGCGACTTCGCAAAGCTTGGCTACAAAGACCAGGGCCAGCTGGACAAGGCTCACAGGGCTGTTGACCTCAAGTATCTCCGCCAGATGAACAGGTTGGCAGTGAGGCTGCTACATGATGCTGTGTTCGAGCACCCGCAGAAAGAGACGCCTGCGCGCACTAAGCTGCACAGCGTCCTCAAGAACAACGAGGTGTCCAAGGTTCTCAAGGGCGCTATCGACGACGACGACGCGACGTGGCTCAAGCAGCCATGGGAGATCCCAGCCGTGCAGATTTGGGGCAAGATATGCCACAAGTACGAGGGCATGACTGACATGCTGTCAGGCACCATGATGGAGGAGCTCGCCAACATCATCACGTGTGTGACGGGAGACGCGCGTCAGCGCCGTACGATTTACCAAGCGGACCAAGACTTTGAGCGCTTTGGCAAGACTCTCACGGCCAACTTTAAAGACACGGCCACGCTGTGGGACTTTCTGCGTGCTAGTCTGCGTCAGTGTCACATTCGCAAGCTAGCCAAGGTCGGCAAAGACAAGACGGCCTGGGCAAAGGCGGACGAGTACTTGACCAACCTTATGGACTCGGACACCATGCTGACGCTCGACAACACCGACGACGCCATCAAGCGCGCCGAGAACTACATACAACGCCAAGACAAAGATGATGACAAGCGAGTAGCTTTCTCCAGCACCCAGGATGGTGACACAGAGGACGTACAAGCTCTCCGCGCCGAGCTGAAGGCAAAGGACCAGCGCCTGGCGGCCCTGGAAGCTAAGTTTGACTCCCTTCAAGGACCGAGCGAGGGCGGCAACAAGCGTAAGAAACCAGCTCGTAAGGAATGCGATTACTGNAAGACCCGAGGCAAATGGTTTCAAGGCCACGATGACGCGGCATGCCTCCACAAGAAGAGGGATGAGGCAGATGCGCAGCTTCAGGCCATCAAGGACAAGCGCACCAACAAGACTCGCAATGCGACCGCCAGCGAGAAGAAAGCCTATGCGGCTGGTGCTGTTATTAATAAAGGCCCAGCCGCGGCAGCCGCCGCGGCGGGCGCTGACAACTACTCTGCCGGTGCCTCCCATCACCCTGTTGCATTCTCAACTACGGCCTCTCTCGATCGACGCCATGTGCCCCACGGCACTGTCGATACTGGGGCGCAACTCCACGTGTACGGCCACAAAGGTGCAAGGGGATATGGCGAGCGCATTCTGCTTAAGGGCATCACGGGCGATACCGTACACGCAGAACGAGCCGACGTAGTGTTCCCCGTGACGACAACGGCCGGCACACGCTATGCCATCTTCATGCGCAACCAGACATTGGCCGTGGACAAAGAAACTGAGACGCTGCTCAGCGTAGCAGTGCTGCTCAAGTCTGGCTTCAAAGTCAAGTTTGTTGCAGGCACTCCGAAAAATCCTACCTTTGGCGGCTACCTGGTGACTCCCGATGGGCAGCAGGTGCGCATGACGTTTGAAGATAACCTTTGGCGGCTGCCAATGTGGAGCCAGCCTGTGCGATATGAAGGTGCGCGAGCAAGCTCTGTGTCTAAACCTGCCGCATACGTGCCCACCGCTGCTGTGCTAAAGTCTCTAGCTCAGCCCTCGGTGCCCGACGCGGAGGCAATGCAGCTGGTGCACGACATCTGGTGCCACCCGAGCAACGACAAACTGGAGCAGATCTATAAGGCTAGGCGAGGGAAAGGCTTTCCACGGGGGTTTACAACGCAGCTGCGCAAATTCAAATGCACCACGTGTGCAGTCTCCAAGCGCACCCGCAGATATCGGCGCTCTAAGCGTGTCAAAATAGCTGCTACAAAACGAGCGCAAGAACGCAGTGAGCGGAAGCACAACGACAACAGCTCGAGTGCAATCTGCAAGCATGCGTGCGACAGCTGCGAACGCACTTTCGGGAGCGCACAAGGACTTGCGAGCCATCTCACGCACTCGCATTGCTGCCCTGGCTCGTCCAACTACAAACAACAAGTGGATGAACAAGCGGCCACAACAGTGCTCGGTCGCAAGGACGCGTCACATGCTCTCGATCAGGTACGCGCCCTATCGGGCGCAATGACACATCATGATGAATCTAAGATCGATGCGCCGGCGTTACGCCGCCTACACATCGACTATGCGCATTCGATTTCAATTGGTTGGCACAAAGAAAAGTACTTCTTGCTCATGACGCTGGACGGTATTGACTTCACCTTCTGCTCCGCTACTACAAGTCGCACAGAGCCGGAAAATCTTGTTCATGAATTCATGACCTTAACACGTGTCAAAATAGATAGCATTCGCTACGACGGCGCGGGAGAATTTGCCACGAGCGCAAACTTTAAGGCGTTCTGCAAGAACAATCATATTGCGCTGGAACCATGTGCTGCATACACACACACATTCAATGCGCGAGCTGAAGGTGCCGTGCGCATTGTCAAAGAGCACATGCGCTGTTTGCTGCGCCGTGCCAACTTGCCGCTGCGATTTTGGCCATACGCTATGCTTCACTTCTGCCGCGTGTATGCCTATTGGCCAGATCAACACGGCAAGAGCGCGTGGGCAAAATTAGACGCACACGGCCCTCACGCTCTGTGCCATGACGAGGCACGCGATCTTCACCGTTTTGGTTCATATGTTACAGGTCATCTCCCTCGATCACATCCTTTGGTCGACAACGAAACTATGGGTGACCGTGCTCTCGAAGGCGTCTGGCTTGGCAACGACCTCACTACCCCCATGTTCTGGATGTACTCGTTTCGATTGCGCAAAGTGGTGCGGCTGAGTGACCCACGCCACTTCGATCACATTCTCCCCTTTCTTTGCCCTGACGATATCCCCCACCGTATTGATCTCTCTGCGGATGATATCTGCCAAATGCATGAGGAGGATGGCAGCAAAGTGGCGCGCATGCCAGCCCGGAAGAGCACTCGATTCCTCGTGACAGATTCGGGGGAGCCCATCCTTCTGGACTCTTCTTCTGGACCAGCAGCTGCCGATTCGGGGGAGGATTCGGGGGAGCTTGATGCGGGGGAGCCTGATACGGCGGAGGAGGACCCTGGACAAGAAGTCCAAGAATTAGAGGTAGAATCGCCATCTGCCCAGATCGAGTACATGGGCCCGAAGGACTACAAGCGCATAAAACATGGGAAAGATGTCCCTTTCAATGCAGAGTTACAGTACCTAAAGCCACAGCTGCTAGCGCAAGCTCTGGTGCACCACAAGCTGGTGATGGACCTACCAGATGGGATTTGGATTGACGAGAGGACCGGGAAAACAGCGCCGTGCCGCGTTATGGCTACGAAAGCCTACAGTCGGACACAGGCAAAATTCTGGTACGTAGATTTTACAATCCTGTCGCATAACAATCGCAGCGACTTGCAGCTCCCCGTGCGCAGAGGCACTGCTAAAAGCGTTGATCATGCTATGAATCTGCAAGATCTCTTTAGACAGCTCTTCAATCATCCAAGGACTCTGGAGGATCTGGGAATAACACAGGAGCGGAGTGAGAAGATCATGAGCGCTACAATAGAGGCGTGGAATGCGAGCCTGCAGAATACCTTTGCGTGGGTGTGTGTGATGTCTTCTCAGATAAACGCAGCTGAAGCGAAAAGGAAGGAGCGCGAACGAGATGCAGAGGCTATACGCTCAGGCCTCCTTGAAGAGAAAGCCATCGCAGATGCAAAAGCCAAAGGGCCCCCGTCAGGTCACTTCAAACAGGTCATTGAAACATGCGAGCCTCACGACAACATTTTCGATGAGATAGATTTGCTAGAGAGCGATCCACAGCACCGCGGAGCCGCAATGCGAAACGCACGCTTTCGCCCATACTGGATACAGGCGGAAGAAAAAGAATGGCAAGGCCTATGGGACAAAGGAGTCTTCAAGAAATGGAGGCGCAAGGATTTACTCAGCAATGACAGAATTTTCACTAGCCGATACGTGTATAAGCTCAAGCGATCTGCGTCAACAGGCGAGGTCTATCGTTTCAAAGCGAGGCTAATTGTGCGCGGCTTTCAGATGGAGAAGGGGATTGATTTTGATGATTCTTTCTCTCCTACACCTGGGCTCGCTGTCGGCAGATTCATGCTCTCACTCGCTGTCGCAAACGACTACGAGCTACACGCGTGCGATATCGAGCAAGCGTTTCTACAAGCAGATAAGCTACCAGAAGGGGTAAACGGGCGGTACTTCATTCAGCCGCCACCAGGCAGCCCTGATGCTGATAATAAGGATGTAGTGTATGAGGTACGCCGCCCTCTCTACGGCAATCCTTCCTCCCCGCGCGCCCTGCACAAAACCTTGGACGCCTACTTTCTCAGCGAAGGGTTCAACCACGTAGGCTTCGAGGAATCTGTGTGGATGCGACCAAAAGGGGGAAAATATCAAGAAGATATCTATGTCTCTACTCATGTTGATGATTGCTTACTTTGTTGCAAGTCAGCCGCAACTATGAGCGAGTTCAAACAGGATCTTCTTACTCGATTTCAGGGAACAGATGAAGGCGAGGTAAAGGAATACCTCGGCTGCGAAGTGATCAGAGATAGAGAAGCGCGCACAGGCAAAATGGTGCAAGCAGGGTACGCTGAACGCGTGCTGCGCACTTTCGGAATGTGGAACTGCAATCCTGCTTTAACTCCTCTTGATCCTAATACTCGCCTGACCAAACGTGATTCGCCGGAAGCCGTCGATCCCCGCTTGCATCGCAGGATGAGGAGCATAGTGGGGTGCCTATCCTATCTTGTCAACATGACGAGACCTGATCTGGCATTCACTTACTCGCAGCTCAGCAAATTCGTTCAATCGCCTGGGCCCATACATTTGGCTGCAGCAGAGCGAGCCCTAGCTTATCTTCGGGGCACCTATATGGAAGGGATCACTTACTACGACCCTGGTGCAAAGACTCGCAATAAGTTGATTGGCTGGGTGGATAGCGACTTCGCAGCAGACCCCGACTCTCGCAAGTCTATGACAGGATATCTCTTCAGTCTAAACGGAGGTGCTGTGTCATGGCGCAGTTCTCGACAAGGTGGTGTCACTCTAAGCAGTGCTGAAGCAGAATTTGTTGCTGCGTCACAAGCTGGGCAAGAAGCAGTCTACCTGCGGGCGCTATTAAGAGGCTTCAATTTTCAACAAAATGGAGCTACTGAAATCTGGGAGGACAACGCCTCCTGTATCATGATGAGTGAGAATCCCTCCAATCGGGACCGTACTCGCCATGTCGATACGCGAGTGCATTATTTGCGGGAGCTGGTGCGTGATGGCCACGTCAAGCTTTTAAAATGTGCCGGACCGCAGAACGTGGCAGATGCTCTAACCAAGAGTCTACCTCGCCCTGCGCTCGCCAAACATCGACAATTTATGTGGGGTACGCGCATTCCTTTTTCCGCTTTCCATCTATCTCTCAAGACACAAACGGCCCCAACGGCCTCCTATGATATCTTCCCACGAGGTGGATGTTGTGCTGCAAGCGCTGCCTAAGTGCCAACTTCTGAGCATGTGTGCTTGTAGGGTTTGTTGTCTGTGTGTGTGTGTCGTTGTGCCCTTGCACGACGTCACGAACGCCACAGGGGGAGAGCGAAAGGGAGTATGGGGCAACTAGAGTGAGAGGTCACGATTATGTGATCACGAACTAGTGCAAACCAATTCTGCCGTTACCGATTTTCATAAAACGGTGGGGGGCTGCTCTACGGCGGCTTACCCTCCAACCTCACCTCATTCAGCGCCTGCGCGTCGTCTGCCTGGGAGGCGCCCTAGCTCGGCCGTGCTACTTTTCGGTGGTTACGGGCCACGCTCCCACGCCTGCTGCGCGCCTCGCGCCAGCATGGCTAAAACGAGCAAGGGCATGGAGGACAACAAAGACAATCCACTGCTCTTCTCCGGCGACCCCAACGACTGGGCGTCTTTCAAGCAGGACATCCAGGCCTACGCCGACAAACACGACACCACGTGGCTCTTTGAAGGAGGACGAGCCCTCGCGCTCTTCTATGCCCGGCAGATCAAGGACAAGACCGGCTCCAAGAAGTCCCGCGCGGAGGCTCAGGCGCGTGAGACAGCAGCAGTCAAGGACGACAGCAACCACGTGCCGGCCTCGCCAGATGCGTACACGGATGAAGCTCTCAAGGAGTGGTTTGACTCGAGGGACACCGCAACAGACCTGCAGCTGTCGCTCAACAAGAACCGCTTCGCCAATTTGGGCTCAAACTTCTGCGACTTCGCAAAGCTTGGCTACAAAGACCAGGGCCAGCTGGACAAGGCTCACAGGGCTGTTGACCTCAAGTATCTCCGCCAGATGAACAGGTTGGCAGTGAGGCTGCTACATGATGCTGTGTTCGAGCACCCGCAGAAAGAGACGCCTGCGCGCACTAAGCTGCACAGCGTCCTCAAGAACAACGAGGTGTCCAAGGTTCTCAAGGGCGCTATCGACGACGACGACGCGACGTGGCTCAAGCAGCCATGGGAGATCCCAGCCGTGCAGATTTGGGGCAAGATATGCCACAAGTACGAGGGCATGACTGACATGCTGTCAGGCACCATGATGGAGGAGCTCGCCAACATCATCACGTGTGTGACGGGAGACGCGCGTCAGCGCCGTACGATTTACCAAGCGGACCAAGACTTTGAGCGCTTTGGCAAGACTCTCACGGCCAACTTTAAAGACACGGCCACGCTGTGGGACTTTCTGCGTGCTAGTCTGCGTCAGTGTCACATTCGCAAGCTAGCCAAGGTCGGCAAAGACAAGACGGCCTGGGCAAAGGCGGACGAGTACTTGACCAACCTTATGGACTCGGACACCATGCTGACGCTCGACAACACCGACGACGCCATCAAGCGCGCCGAGAACTACATACAACGCCAAGACAAAGATGATGACAAGCGAGTAGCTTTCTCCAGCACCCAGGATGGTGACACAGAGGACGTACAAGCTCTCCGCGCCGAGCTGAAGGCAAAGGACCAGCGCCTGGCGGCCCTGGAAGCTAAGTTTGACTCCCTTCAAGGACCGAGCGAGGGCGGCAACAAGCGTAAGAAACCAGCTCGTAAGGAATGCGATTACTG
>JGI24539J26755_10001180_pt1 | contig 12172 bp, 7 predicted proteins | sample NorSeaMetagenome_2_FD_26755 | JGI IMG/M metagenome (IMG submission 26755) | reverse complement strand
ACAAATAACCTAATTAACTTAAAAATAAATGAGAACGTTGACTACGAACTTATTTCTCCTCTAGGTCAGCGCATATTTAAAGGCACTCTTAGAGGCTTAAACAAACAAATTAACTTATCCCAACTCGACCAGGGATTGTATTACTTATGTATGAATAATCAAACAATTAAAGTAATAAAGCAAAATTAATTAGTTGGGTGTTTAATTTTATTAATAGAGCGCTCTTTGTTTGTCTCAATTTTAAAAATATATTAATTATAGTTTTTCATTTAAAGTTTATACCTAAATTTATAAACTATCTATAATTATATATTATGTTAAAAAAACTTTTATCTATTAGTGTGTTTTTTGTTGCTCTTTCGTTGTCAGCACAAGATTATTTCCCAAAGAACGATGGCGTGAAATCAAAAAATACAAATTTCACAGCTTTAGTTAATGCTAAAATTTTCATCACCCCTACAAATCAGGTTGAAAATGGAGTTTTACTAATTCAAGAAGGTCGCGTGATTCAAGTAGGAGCAGAAGTTAAACTGCCTCAGAATACCGTAATAATTGATTTAAAAGGAAAATCTATATACCCTTCTTTTATAGATATTTATTCTGATTTTGGAATTGCAAAAACCAAACGTAAAAGTGGTGTCTCACGCTCCGCTCAATACGGGCCAAGTAGAGAAGGTTTTTACTGGAATGATCACGTACGTCCGGAACAAAATGCAATCGACCAGTTTAAATATGATGACAAAACTGCTAAAAGCTTATTAGAAGCAGGTTTTGGAGTGGTCAACACCCACATTCAAGACGGAATTGTACGTGGAACAGGTGCCTTAATTGCTTTAGATTCAAAAGGGTCTGATTCGCAGCGCATCTTGTCTGACCAGTCGGTACAGTACACATCCTTTTCAAAAAGTGTGCTTTCTCAACAATCATATCCATCTTCTATTATGGGTGCAATGGCTTTATTAAGACAACTTAATCACGATTCAGAATGGTACAAAAAAGGGAACATTCCAACTAAAGACCGCTCTATAGAAGCCTTTAATCAACATAAAAAAAAGGTACAGATTTTTGAGGCTGGTAGCAGAGCAAATGCTCTGAGAGCTGATGCCGTAGGAGACGACTTTGGAGTTCAGTATGTTATTTTGGGTGGTGGTGATGAGTACGAACGTATCAACGATATCAAAAACACACAAGCTACGTTTATCCTCCCTTTAAACTTTCCAAAAGCTTATAATGTTGAAGATTCTTTTTTAACAAATTCGTTGGAGTTGGAGGCGATGAAAGAATGGAACCAACGCCCTGGAAATCCCGTGGCTTTAGATTTATCTGGAGTGTCGTTTGCATTTACAACAAAGGGATTAAAATCTATGAAAGACTTTAAGACTAACCTATTGAAATCCATTGAGTATGGATTGGACAAGGTCACTGCTCTAGAAGCCTTAACCTCACAGCCTTCAAAAATTTTAGGAAACTCAAAACTTGGTAATTTAAATATTGATAGCTACGCAAATTTCTTAATTACTTCAGGAGATATATTTGAAGCTGAAACAACCCTTTATGAAAATTGGGTTAATGGTTCAAGAACGATCATTACTCCTCTTTCCAAAACTGATCTTAGAGGAGACTACTATTTTTCAATAAATAAAGACTCCTATAAACTAAAAATCAGTGGTACATTAATTAAACTTAAATCAGAAGTGACATCAGATTCATTGAAATTAAGTAGTAGTTTNAACTATAAGAATGATTGGATGCATTTAATGTTTTCATCTAAAGACACTACAAATCAAGAATTTATAAGATTGAATGCTAAAATTTTATCAACTATAAAATCGATAAAAGGAAAAGCAACCTTAGTGGACGGCTCTACCCCTAATGTAGAACTGAAAAAAGTAGTAGACACGAGCAAAACATCAAAACCAGANATGAAGAAGAAAGAGCTTCCTTTTCCAGTCATAGTCCCTGTTAGTTATCCAAATGGTGCCTATGGGTTTTCAAAACTCCCAGAAGCAGAGACACTCTTATTTAAAAATGCAACGGTTTGGACCAATGAGTCCGAAGGTATTCTAGAGGCTACAGATGTATTAGTTCATAATGGTTTAATTTCAAAAATTGGGAAAAATATTAAAAGTAAAAAAGCAGTGGTAATCGATGCAACTGGAAAGCATTTAACAACTGGAATTGTAGATGAACATTCGCACATAGCGGCTGCTAGTATTAATGAAGGAGGTCAAAATTCTTCAGCAGAAGTAAGTATTGAAGATGTAATTGACGCTGATGACATTGATATTTATCGAAATTTAGCAGGCGGCGTAACTTCAATTCAGATTTTACATGGTTCTGCCAATCCTATCGGAGGTCGCTCCGCTATTATTAAGTTAAAATGGGGGGCGTCGGCAAAAGAATTGATTTATAATGAAAGTCCTAAGTTTATAAAGTTTGCTTTGGGAGAAAACGTAAAACAATCTAATTGGGGCAGCTNCAGTAGGTTTCCACAAACGCGAATGGGAGTTGAACAACTTTACATTGATTATTTTACAAGNGCAAAAGCATATGATGCCAAACAAAAAAGTGGAAAACCGTACCGCAANGATGTTGAAATGCAGGTTCTTGCTCAAATTCTTAATAAAGAACGCTTTATTAGTTGCCACTCCTATATACAAAGCGAAATTAATATGCTAATAAAAGTCGCTGAAAAATTTGATTTCAACATTAATACCTTCACACATATTTTGGAAGGCTACAAANTAGCTGATAAGATGAAAGCTCACGGAGTTGGCGCCTCAACTTTTAGTGATTGGTGGGCCTATAAATTCGAAGTGAATGATGCAATTCCCTACAATGCGTCGATATTAAACGCTATGGGCGTTGTAACCGCTATCAATAGTGATGATGCCGAAATGTCTCGACGCCTTAACCAAGAAGCTGCGAAGGCCGTAAAATATGGCGGCACCTCTGAACAAGACGCCTGGAAAATGGTCACACTTAACCCTGCAAAACTACTTCATATCGACCATCGTGTGGGTAGTATTAAGGTAGGGAAAGATGCCGATCTTGTACTTTGGAGCCATCACCCATTATCAATTTATGCGAAAGCTGAAAAAACACTAATTGAAGGTGCGACCTATTTTGATAGTGAACGGGATCAAAAAATCAGAACTTCTATTCAGTCTGAAAGAAACATACTCATAGAAATGATGTTAAAAGAAAAAAATAAAGGTATGAAAACACAGCCAATTAAGAAAAAAGATAAACAGTTACTTCACTGTGATTCTATGCATTTTAATCAACTATAAACACAACAACTATGAAACTTATAAAATTAATATCTGTTATAACTGTTTGTGTGACTATATCAAATGCACAACAAACGCCAGGAGATCAACAATCAAAATCAGTTGCTATTATTGGTGCCACCGCACATATTGGAAATGGAAACGTCGTAGAAAATAGCCTCGTTCTTTTTAACAATGGAATTATTCAAAATGTTTCTGTATACAATGGAAGTGAAGATCTGACAAAGATGGATGTTATTAAGGCCTCTGGGCAACATATCTATCCTGGGTTTATCGTTCCTAACTCCACATTGGGATTAATCGAAATTGATGCCGTAAGAGCCTCTGATGACGACGAAGAAATCGGAACATGGAACCCACACATTCGGAGTCTAATTGCTTACAATGCAGAATCTAAAGTGGTTGAGAGCATGCGACCAAACGGAGTGCTTTTAGCACAAATAACACCCAGAGGTGGACGTATCTCCGGGACGTCATCTGTGGTCCAATTAGATGCTTGGAACTGGGAAGATGCAGTGGTTAGAGAAAATGGTGGCATTCATCTAAATTGGCCTAACACATTAACTCGTGGGCGTGGAGGCTAGGAGAAGATTCTGGACTGAAAAGCAATCCAAAATATAGCATTCAAACTACAGAAATAGAGGCTTACTTTAAGCATTCCAAAGCAAATTCAAAAAGCAGTAGAGGGATTCAAAACCTTCCTCTAAATGCTATGAAAGGTTTATTTAACAACTCAAAAACACTTTTTATTCATGTGAATGATGAAAAAGGAATCTGGGATGCTGTTGAATTTTCAAAAAAACAGGGCATTACAAAAGTAGTCATTGTTGGAGGCTATGAAACGTATAAGCTGGTACATATTTGAAAGAAAATAATGTATCGGTGCTTCTGCAACGTGTGCACTCTAGACCTATTAATGACGATCATGATTACGACCTTCCATTTAAAATGGCAAAGCTATTGGTAGATGAAGGAGTTAATGTAGGCTTGGAAACGAGTGGTGACATGGAGCGCATGAATTCTAGAAACTTACCCTTTTATGCGGGTACAACAGTAGCGCACGGACTTTCAAAAGAACAGGCACTTCAATTAATTACTTTAAATACTGCAAAAATATTAGGAATTGATGCTAAATATGGATCTTTGGAAGTTGGTAAAAGCGCGACCTTATTTATAAGTAAAGGTGATGCGTTAGACATGCGAACAAACCAGCTGACTCAAGCTTTTATTGACGGTCGAAACATAAGTTTAGAAAGTCATCAAACTGAGTTATGGAAACGCTACTCAAAAAAATACAGCACGAACTAATTAATGAAATTAATAAGAAGTAAACACTTAATTTAGTGGCATGGTAAAAACAATCAGTAGTCTTCAAAATCCATTTATAAAACAATTAGTTCAGCTTAAAGAAAAGTCTAAATTAAGAAAACAAACGGGCTTGTTTATCATAGAAGGCAAGCGTGAAGTATCGTTAGCTATCAAAGGGAGTTATAGGCTAGAAACGCTCTACTACTATGCGGACTTATTTTCTGCTGCTGAAGCTGCTGCTCTTGAACCCTATGGAATAGATATTATTGAGATTTCAAAGGCTGTGTATGAAAAGGTAGCACACAGAGAAACAACTGAAGGAGTAATTGCAGTTGCAAAGGTCAATGACCTGAGCTTGGATAGCTTAAAAATAACATCTGAAAACCCATTAATATTAGTCGCTGAATCACCTGAAAAACCTGGGAATATTGGAGCGTTATTACGCACCGCTGATGCTGCTAATATTGATGCTGTTATTATTGCCAATCCATTAACAGATCTCTACAATCCAAATATTATAAGATCAAGTGTTGGCGGAGTCTTTACCGTACCTATAGCTACAGGAACAACTTCCGAAGTGATTGCGTACTTAAAACGTAATAATATTGCTATCTACCCTGCAATACTTCAAGAATCTGTAGCGTATGACTCTATAGATTTTAAAACTCCTTCTGCAATAGTCATAGGGACTGAATCTACTGGACTTACAGAAAAATGGCTTAAAGACTCTACAACAAAAATCCAAATTCCTATGGAAGGAAAATTAGATTCTATGAACTTATCGGTTGCCGCAGGAATTCTCATATTTGAAGCTAAAAGGCAACGGAAACTTATCTAAAAATAAGTTCCATTAATTGTTTAAATATTTTGTGTAAAAACTAAGTATTGTTATTGCGTGTTTCGTTTGATTGTAGTAATTTTAGATAATGACAGAGGATGAAATTGCAACTGAAAATGCGGCTATAGCGAAAGACTACAAAGAACTACTAAAAATCAGTTACAGAACTCTCTCTGCAAAAGACAAAAAGCTAATAAGAAAAGCATTTGAAGTTGCTCTGGATGCTCATTCAAACCAACGCCGTAAATCTGGAGAAGCCTATATTTTTCATCCAATTGCAGTTGCAAAAATAGTAGCTTCAGAAATAGGTCTTGATGCGAATTCCATTGCTGCTGCCCTGCTTCACGACGTTGTGGAAGATTGTGCACGCTACACCATAGATGACATTCAACAACTATTTGGTGAAACTGTTGCAAGAATTGTGAACGGCTTAACTAAAATCTCAAACATAAAAAAAGACTTGAATGTCTCGATGCAGGCCGAGAATTTTAGACGAATGCTTCTAACCCTCCATGATGACATCCGCGTTATTATTATTAAGATTGCCGATAGACTTCACAACATGCAAACTATTCATTCGATGCGTGAAGATAAGCAACTAAAAATCGCTTCTGAAACATTATACATTTATGCACCTCTTGCCCATAAAATAGGCTTATATAATATCAAAACAGAACTTGAAGACTTAGCTTTAAAATATACAGAGCCAGAGATTTATAACGGGATTTTAAACAAATTAAAAGAAAGCAAAGAAGAACAAGATCTTTACATAAAAGATATTAATAAGATTCTCAAAAAGGCTCTCAATAAAGAGAAATTAAAGTATGAAATCAAAGGTAGACCAAAATCAATTTTCTCAATTCGAAGAAAAATAAGAAACCAAGGCGTTTCTTTTGAAGAAGTCTATGATAAATTTGCAGTAAGAATTATCTATAAATCAGAACTAAAAGAGGAGAAATTTTTAGCTTGGAAAATTTATTCTATTGTTACTGACCACTTTCGCCCCAACCCAATTCGATTACGAGACTGGATATCAGCGCCAAAATCTACGGGCTATGAAGCTCTACATATCACAGTTATGGGGCCTAAAGGTCGCTGGGTAGAAGTTCAGATTAGAAGCGAACGAATGAATGAAATTGCAGAAAAGGGGTATGCAGCGCATTACAAGTATAAAGANGGTGAAAAAGAACAGGATGAAAATTTAGAGAGTTGGATTGGAAAACTTCAAGAAGTAATTGAGAATCCAGATTCGAATGCAGTAGAGTTTGTAGAGCAGTTTAAACTTAATCTTTATGCTAAAGAAATATTTGTATTTACCCCCAATGGTGATTTAAAATCACTGCCGACAGCCGCTACTCCTTTAGATTTCTCTTTTAGTATCCATACCGAGATAGGAATGAAAACTAGAGGCGCCAAGGTGAATGGCAAATTGGTTCCACTAAACCATATCTTACAAAGTGGTGATCAAGTAGATATTATTACTTCCGAAAATGCCAAACCAACGTCCAACTGGCTAGATTACGTTACAACAACACGCGCTAAAAGTAAGATAAAATCCTCACTCAAAGAAGAAAAGAAAACCATTGCTGAAGATGGAAAAGAGATNTTAAGACGAAAGCTTAAGCAACTGAAAATTTCTTTAAATGAAAAATCAATCAATGAACTNGTAAACTATTTTAATCTAAATACAAGTTTAGATTTGTTTTATAGAATTGGCATCGGAAGTATCGACAATACAATGCTAAAAAGTTATGCCGCTTCCAGAAGTAACGCGCTGGTTAGTTTTATAAAAAATAAAATTACTCGCAACAAAGGAATCCTGAAAGAATCAGTTGAAAAAGATGAAATCACTTCTAAATACGACATGCTTGTTTTTGGAAAAGAAGAAGAGAAACTTAATTACCTACTTTCTTCTTGTTGCAATCCAATTCCTGGAGATATGGTTTTTGGGTTTCTTAGTATCAAAGAAGGTATTAAAATTCATAAAAAAGTATGCCCAAATGCGTTAAGTCTTCAATCCAATTATGCTTACAGAATAATGTCAGCAAAATGGATAGATTCTTCACAACAAGTATTTAGGGCAGTTGTTAAGCTAACAGGAATAGACAGACTAGGTTTAGTAAACTCTATAACCAAAGTGGTTTCTGAAAATATGAACGTAAATATTAAAAGTATAAAATTTGATACTGATAGTGGAATCTTTAATGGGGAAATTAGTGTAGAAGTCAACAATAATAACTTTGTTGAAAAGCTCATGGAGCGCCTGCAAAAAATAAATGGTATCGAAAAAGTGTTTAGAGTCTAAAAATTAGTTTAAATTTGAAGTTCTTATGAGTATAAAACCAAAAAATAACAATCAGGAAATTGTAAAAAATGTGTTTACTAAATTTCTTGGCGAAAATGGTCATCGTAAAACCCCAGAGCGTTTTGCTATTCTTCAAGAAATTTATGATAACGAAGATCACTTTGATATAGAATCTCTTTACATCAAAATGAAAAACAAAAACTACCGTGTTTCAAGGGCAACTTTATACAATACTATTGAACTACTTTTAGAATGTGCATTGGTAAGAAGACATCAATTTGGTCAAAATCAAGCTCAATATGAGAAGTCATACTTTGACAAACAACACGATCACATTATTTTAACTGATACTGGTGAAGTATTTGAGTTTTGTGATCCAAGAATTTTATCGATACAAAAAACAATCGAGGAAGTATTTGACATAAATATTGACAAACACTCTTTATACTTTTATGGAACAAAAAGAAATACTAAAATTAACGATTAAATAGCATGGCGGTAGATTTATTACTTGGGTTACAATGGGGTGACGAAGGTAAAGGGAAAATTGTAGATGTATTAACATCAAATTATAATATTATAGCACGATTTCAAGGGGGTCCAAATGCAGGTCACACACTTGTTTTTAATGGAATGAAGCATGTGCTACATACTATTCCTTCTGGAATTTTTCATAAAGAGGCTATAAACTTAGTGGGCAATGGAGTAGTTATTGATCCTGTTATTTTCAAAAAAGAGTTAGACAAATTAGCCATTCATAATATTGATTATAAAAAGTCCTTGGTTATTTCTAGAAAAGCCCATTTGATATTACCAACTCACCGCCTTTTGGATGCCGCTTCTGAAGCTTCAAAAGGTAAAGCCAAAATTGGATCTACTCTAAAGGGAATCGGACCAACTTACATGGACAAAACTGGCCGTAATGGCATACGAATTGGTGATTTAGAATTGGACAACTGGAAAGAGAAATATAGAGTATTGGCAAACAAACATGAGTCAATGGTAAGTTTCTATAACGTTGATTTAGAATATGACTTAGATGAACTGGAAGCTGAATTTTTTGAAGCTGTAGACGTTTTAAAATCTTTAAAGTTTATTGATTCTGAAGAATATTTACACCAAGCACAACGCGATGGGAAATCAATTTTAGCTGAAGGTGCTCAAGGATCCTTATTGGATATTGACTTTGGAACCTACCCATTTGTAACTTCATCGAATACAACAGCAGCTGGCGCATGTACAGGCTTAGGAATTGCACCTAACAACATAGGAGATGTGTTTGGGATATTTAAAGCATACACAACCCGAGTAGGTTCTGGCCCATTCCCAACTGAACTATTTGATGAAGATGGTGAAACTATGGGACGAGTAGGAAATGAATTTGGAGCCACTACAGGTCGATCACGTCGATGTGGATGGCTAGATCTGGTAGCGCTCCGTTATGCATGTCAAGTTAATGGAGTAACTCAACTTATGATGATGAAAGCAGATGTGTTGTCAGGATTTAAATCACTGAAGGTTTGTACTGCATATAAATACAAAGGAGAAATCATTCACCATTTCCCTTACAATGTAGAAGCCGATAATATCTCCCCTATTTATACTGATTTTGAGGGTTGGGATGAAGATCTTACAGAAATGAACAATGAATCTACACTTCCAAAATCATTGAATGCTTACATTGATTTTCTTGAAGAAGAATTACAGATTCCTATAAAAGTAGTTTCTGTAGGTCCTGATAGAAAACAAACAATATTTAGATAATAATTAAGAATCTATCCTAGCGATAGATTTTTTTTTAGGTCATAAAATAATCTTAAGTTGCTAACCAAAGATCTCTATTTTACTTATTTTTGGAATAAATTATATAAACTTGAAGTATAAAAGTCTTAATTCCATAACCTACCTCCTAATTTTATTAGGGACTACTTTATATGCCCAAGAACGAAGAAAAATTGAGATTGAGTATGCTCCATTCATGACTTTTGATGAATCTAAACCTGATGCTACAATACTGACTCGAGATAATTCAAAACAAGTTCACATTAAACATGAAGGAATTGAGATGTGGTGTGATCAAGCCATCTATGACGCCAAACAGGACTTTATAGAGGCCTACGGTAAAGTTAGAATAAACCAAGGGGATACAATTAACATGACCTCTAAATATGTCGAATATAGTGGTAAAACTCAACTAGCATTTGCAAGTGGTGAGGTTGTTTTAAAGGATCCAACCTCAGTAATCACAACCGACACCCTATACTTTGATCGAATGAAGCAAAAAGCCTTTTATGAAAGTAATGGTAAGGTCGTTCGAGATACAACTGGTACCATTACTAGTACGGTTGGCCTCTATTACATGAAAACTAAAAAATATCAATTTGTAAACAATGTTAAATTAGTAAATCCTGAATATATAATTGAATCTAATCGGCTTGATTTTTACAGTCTTTCAGGCTATGCCTTTTTATATGGACCAACAACAATCACAAGTGAAACTAGTGTAATATACTGTGAAAGAGGATTCTATAATACTACTGATGATACTGGGTACTTTGTGAAAAAATCAAAAATAAATTATGATGAACGTGTTGTTGAAGGGGACAGCCTATACTTTGACCGAAATAAAAGTTTTGCATCGGCTACCAATAACATTGTAATTACAGATACACTAAATAACACGATTGTAAAAGGACATTATGCCGAAGTATTTAGAGCCAAAGATTCTTTATTTATAACTAAGCGAGCTTTAGCAATTACGTTACAAGAAAACGACTCCATATTTGTACACAGCGATACCTTAATGGTGACTGGCAAACCTGAAAAAAGAATAACGAGAGGCTATTATAATGCGAAAATATATAAATCAGATTTGAGTGGAAAAGCTGATTCTATTCACATGAATCAAAGAACTGGTTTAACCCAGCTAATAAATATTGATCGAAATACTACACAGGATGCATTCTATAAACCTCAAAAACCTGTTTTATGGAATATTAAGAATCAGATCTCAGGAGATTCTATCCATTTAATTTCAAACTCTGCTAATGAAAGTTTAGATTCTTTGAAAGTTTTTAATAATGCCTTTGTGATTAGTAAAGACACATTGGGTGATGGATATAATCAGATCTCAGGAAAAAAACTATTTGGACTATTTGAAAATAATAGTCTATCAACCATCGATATAATTAAAAATGCCGAAACTATATATTATCTAAGAAATGAGGATAATGAATTGGTTGGAATTGACAAGTCTAAATCTGGGGCTATTAAAATTTGGTTATCCGAAAATAATATCGATGAAATGCGAAAATATAATCAGATTGGTGGCAAAACATACCCGGAGTTGGATTTTCCTGAAAATGAAAAGATTCTTCGCGGATTTAATTGGCGTGAATCAGAACGACCTAAGAGTGTAAAAGATTTATTTAAAGATGATCCTCCATTGATTCTCAAAGTTATAAAAGGATTAGATGCCTATCCCTCTCAAGAATTATTTTTTGACTCAAATCTATTAGACCGAGTTAAAAAAGCTGAACCAAAATCGGATCTTAACATAAAAGAAAAAAAACAAAAGCCCAACAATAAATCTGCTCGAAAAGTCCCAAATAATCTATTGAAAGATAATTATATTACAAAGTAGAGGAGAATATAAAAAGGATTAATGATCAACGATTTTTTAAAACACCAAGCNCAAACTACTCCCCATCCATTAGGAATGGAAATCTCCTTNGCGGAAGGTTCTTATATTTATGATCAAAATAAAACTCCTTATTTAGATTTTATTGCCGGGGTATCAGCTTGTAGTTTAGGGCATCGACACCCNAAAGTGATAGACGCAATTAAAAAACAACTGGACTCTTACATGCATGTCATGGTTTACGGTGAATACATACAATCTCCTGCCGTTAAGCTTTCGAAGTTACTTGCTGATCATCTGCCGCAAAAACTTGAAAAAACATACTTAACAAATTCAGGAACTGAGGCCATTGATGGAGCCATGAAACTTGCACGGCGTTATACAGGACGTTCAGAGATTATAGCTGCAAATAATGCCTATCACGGAAACACTATGGGAGCTTTGAGTATTATGGGATATGAAGAAAGAAAACAACCTTTTAGACCCCTGATCCCCGATGTACGATTTATAGAATTTAATAACGCTAAAGATTTATCAAAAATCACCAGGAAAACAGCCGCTGTAATTTTAGAAACTATTCAAGGAGGTGCTGGTTTTATCCAGCCCTTAAACGGCTATTTGACAAAGGTTCAAAAAAGATGTAATGAAGTTGGTGCTTTACTCATACTAGATGAAATTCAGCCTGGTATTGGAAGAACCGGAAAACTGTTTGGGTTTGAAAACTACAACTGTATCCCAGATGTGGTTGTAACTGGAAAAGGACTTGGAGGTGGTATGCCTATTGGTGC
>JGI24539J26755_10001179_pt1 | contig 12180 bp, 9 predicted proteins | sample NorSeaMetagenome_2_FD_26755 | JGI IMG/M metagenome (IMG submission 26755) | reverse complement strand
TATCATACGTAGGTATCATACGTAGTTATCATACGTAGTTTTATCATGTCAACCAAAAGTAGAATAAAAAGCTGTATGCAAGAAATTTATAATTGTGTATTTACTCAACTATGTAACAATATTATTCGTGACTAATAGATATCATATTGTTTTCATAAACACATGGCAGGTATATGTAACACGGAATGAAATACGACCCATCACTTACATCATTTTTCACGTTTTCATTTGTAGTTATTGTTTGTAAATGATGCGCTTTTTTTTGTGATTGTCAGTTATTTGTGATTTTTTTACGTAATTTAATATTGTGCTATTCATTTGCTTTTGATTTGCTTTTGATTTGCTATTGATTTGCTGTTGATTTGTTACTGATTTGCTATTGATTTGCTATTGATTTGTTAATGATTTGCTATTGATTTGCTATTGATTTGTTAATGATTTGCTACTGATTTGCTACTGATTTGCTACTTATTTGCTACTTATTTGCTACTTGTTTTCATTACTAAATAATGTTATTCTACATATTCTTTTGTCTTGTTGTAAATGCTGTATTTTTTTTTGTTTAAACGTGTATATGTTATGTTTTAAAATACATATGACAATTCATAACATTTTGCAAACATACAAAAAAACAGATATGTAATCGTCGTTCGGCAAAAACAGGTATTTGAACAATGATGCAACAGTTTGTTGGCATCTTGAGGCTCGTTACCTCGTTGTTTCATCAAAAACAGACTAAAGAGTACATTGAGTTCATTAAAACTATGAAACTATAAAATTATTAGCAAATAAAAGAGCCATGTAAAGCAAAAGTTGAAATCAAATCAGGTTATCAAACTCAGTCTTGAGAAAATCATTGTCTCTCACAAACTCTTTGAAATCGGTGAAGATCACACGCAAATTATGGTCTTCGTGGGCATATTTGTACTTATCTCCAAGCATTTTTTTGCCACCAGATCCGTTTTTTGCATCTTTGTGCGTCCGATCATTGGGGTTGTAAAGTTTTTCAATCTGGTTAGTATGCTGCAAGCGCTTTTCGAAAGCTTCAAAAAGAATTTTTCTGTTGTCTTGATACAGTTGTGAATTTTGATGGTGTGTTTGGGTCTTGGGCGGATTTGAAGCAAAATAAATGATCAATTCAGCAACTTTTTCATGATCACTGAAAAATGTTTTTGACATTGTGCAATTAGGCGTTTTGCACGGGCACAAATGTGATGCTGCGCTAGATGCTGCACCAGCGACTGGGACTGCGTTATTGGCTGCTGCTGCGCCAGAGCCTGCCGCTTCTGCGCCAGTAGAAATATGATATACATTTACAACATCACGCTTGCCAGAATTACCAGAGCCTGCAGCTGCTGCGCCAGAGCCTGCCGCTGCTGCGCCAGAGCCTGCAGCGGCTGCGCCATTAGAAACATAACCACGATTGGCATGTTTGCCAGAGCTTTCCTCTGCTGCGCCATTGCTCGGATCACGAGCACGTTTGCTTACCAGCATTTTAGGAGGGGGATGACGTAATATTGATTTGGCAGGTTGTTTAGAACTGCCGCCAGGTTGTTTAGAACTGCCGCCAGGTTGTTTAGAACTGCCGCCAGGTTGTTTAAAACTGCCGCCAGATGTATTGAGCATTAAAGCTGTTACTACCGCTGCTGCCGATGCTGCAGTGGCCGCTGCGCTTGCCGCTACGTGCGCTGCTGTAAGTGCTTGTACCGTTTTTGTGCTGTCATAAACCTCCGCCATCTTTTTTGATGAACCTCCGCCATCATTTGTATCAATCTCGTCTTGAACAATAGGTGGGCCGATTTTGTAGAGCCCGTTACTGTCAATCTTGTCTGGATGAATGCCACAAAATGGATAATTATTCAATTTTAACACATCGCACAGATGGAACACAACTTCACCGATCATCAACGCTTTCTCAGGATGGATGCAAACAAAATATAACCTCGGGTCCCCCTGATTCTCCAAGTGCCATTGTCTCACAACGTCATGAGGTGTCCAATCTCCATCTTTGTTAACTTTCTGCATCAGATTTTGAGCTTTGCGTGCATGTCCCGCATCGGCAATAGCTATTAATTGCCCATTTGGAGGGGCTTCCTCAGATCCGTCAGCAATGATGTACACATCTGTTGAAATCATCAAAAAATCAATACAACTGGTTTCCTGAGCATTTAGCCCTCCGTTAATAGCATAGCCAACCGCAATGTCCAATGATGCACAATAAAACCCCCGTTTGTATACTCCATTTCGAAGTGCTTCAAACACATGCAAGTTAAAAGTCCCAAATTTTAAAATTTCCGTGCGCCCAATACTGTTAGGACCGTGACAACACGTCCAAAGACATTTCGAAATTAACCATAGAAAATCATCGCTGTTTGGATATCGCTGTTGCAACGTGAATAACNCGGCCATGATCTGCGAATCAAATTGCATCATTTGCTTTTCAACGTGTTGCNAATGCTTATAAGTGTATACTAGCAGTGCGTTGGCCATGCTGAATTTTCTTTCCCGTGGAAAGAATTTCCCCATTGCACCAAGCAGAGTTGCGTTTTCTTTGGGTTCTGCGTGAAAAAACCTGCGAAAGCTTCCTACTCCAGTTTTACGCCTGGTAGGTTTATCCAGATGCGTAGTATTGAAACGAACTAAAGAAATCAAGTCTTCTGTGATAATAGCAAAAAAAATGCCCATTGGACTGTCGTTCAATGAAACAGTCCGTTTTGGATTCAATTTGTACATTCTATACTCATTACGCGGAATATCTGGGCGGCCAGCCTCCACTCTTTCAAATGTGACATCGAACTCAACGGCGTTTCCTCCAATCTTGGTTTTTTTGAGCACCTCGTGTGTGTCGTTGATGATCAACTCAAATGTCATATGCAGATGCTTTGTTATCCGAGCCCTCAACGCGTCTGGAAGACCTGCAAAGAAATCGTTTTTATAAATTTGGAAGCTCATGATACACGATTTATACGATTCACGTGGAAGTTGTGGCAACTGACGATCTTCTTTGCACACATGATTGAGCTTGATGTATCTTTGCAACTCTTCGTAAAGTTTATCATTCAGGTTGTACACCAAACATTTTGTGTCTGTTGTGTCTATCAAAACATTTCGTAGACATTGAAAGAACTCATTGGGCGAGGAATGAAATTGCAAGATGGCAGTTGTTGGCCGTCCTGCGGAGATTTCTGCCCCGAGTTTTGCGGCCAATTTTTTACCGTCCTGTTTGGAATTTTCCGGTTCTTCATCAGAAGAAATACAGATACTCTGTTCATCGTCAACGGAGGCTTTTTCAGAACTCCTGTCGGCTGCCGCTTTTCCTGCACTCATGCAAAATCTACTTTCATCAGCTCTTAAATATTCAAACCAGAAACTAGCAATGTTACATGCCAGATCAAACACGGTACCGGAAGTGCTGGTCAGCCGGTGCATTGTGCACCGGCGTGGTGAGAAATGAATGAGACGTGATGAGAAATGAAAAAAAAATGAAAAATTGTGCGAAGAGTCATTTTTTTTTTGAAAACCTCATTCTAAAAACTCGAATCGTCACAAAAAGACAGAGGTCAATTCTGCGTGCAGCGTTCCGCATTCGACGCCGCTTCGACGTTCCGCGTTCGACGCCGCTTCGACGCCGCTTCGTTCCGCGTTCGACGCTTCGACGTTCCGCGTTCGACGCCGCTTCGACGCCGCTTCGACGTTCCGCGTTCGACGCCGCTTCGACGTTCCGCGTTCGACGCCGCTTCGACGTTCCGCGTTCAACGCCGCTTCTAGAGAATATGGGAGACACGGAGAAGCAAGCTAATAATGTGCTACAACATTCGCAAGAGCAATCAAGCGTTGAAGAAGCTGGCGCGAAAGTTGTCGCGGAAGATGGCGTGAAAGCTGGAGTACAAGCTGATTTTCAAGATGCTGCTGGCTCGCAAGATGTCTCGCAAGATGTGCTATCAAATGGTATGTCTGGTGCCACGATTCAAACTGAGATGGACGGAGGCACGTTGCAAACCGACATGCTTGGTGTTTTGATGAAGTGCGCACAGGCTCAATTCAAAGTTGGAGACGGCTTTGGTATCGATCAAAACATAGCGATGTACGACACGTTATGCCATTCTTTCCAAAGCATCACAAATGCCTCTGCAGGCATGACCAAGACGAACGCTCAGATGCTTGTGGAGCTGTGCACCAGCATGTTGGAGGGATGTGATGCCACTGAAGACGAGAACTCCAAACAAAATCTGAAGCCATTCAAAATGATCATGCTGGATTCTCTTTCATCGCTCAAGAGTGTGTTGATTGAACACAAGAACAAGATTCCCATGATGAAAGATGATCTTAAGAAGATCGATCAGGCTTTGAAAGAAAATGACATTGGTGACGACATTGGTGACGGCATCAAGAGCAGCACCAAGAATGTTACGCGCATCATCAGCAACTTGGCCGGCACGCAGCATTGCATGAAAATATTTAAGAACAGCATTCATCGCATTGCTAGCCTCATTGTTTTTCTCATGAAGCAAGCTAGGGCGCCTGGTGTTTCGTCTGGTGCTTCGTCTGCAGCTTCTTATATCGATCCTGCCACATCGGTTGCTGATTTCGATGAGCATCGCAAAACGATTTTGGATATGTGTGATGTTCTGAGCATGAATGCTGCACACCAGCAGACGTCTGCAGGGTTTGCAAATATGGCCATGAATGCTTTGGTTTCGAAAATGTCCCTCGCGGCAAAAATGGAAATTGAGCGAGGCATTCAGAAAGAGAATAAGCAGAAATTGACGACGGATGCAACGAAGCAACTTGAGGAATTGAATGAAAAATTCAAGTCTTTGGAGGCAAAAGAATTGAAGCAACGCCTGGAATCAGAAGAAAGAATCAAGAAAATTCAAGATGAACTTGCGAGCGTCAAGCAATTGTTGGCTACGGAAAAACAGGAAGTTCAAACGTTGAAACGCAAGCGTCAGGAAGAGGAGAATGTGCATGGAACGAAGATGAGCAAGATGAAAAGTTTGTTGCATCAAAATCAGCAACTCATGAAAGAAATGGCTGAAGCTGCTATGCCAGATCATGGACATAGTTGTAGCAAGAACAATGATGAGATTAAGAGTGCATTGGACTCGCACGCCGTACCGCCAGCCGTGCCGCAAACCGTACCGCAAGCCGTATCTTAAGCGGTGTAGGAATCATCAGATTTTTTTTTGAGGGTCAAGCCGTGCTTGCAGTTTTTTTATTTTCACATTATCTTTTTGTATGCATGTTTGGTATGGATTCAATTTGGATTTTGTGTTTTTATTTAGTATGTTTGATTCGTATGTTTATTTAGTATGTCTATTTATCTTCGCCTCTCTATTTAACATATTTTTGCATATGTTTTGTGGCGAATTATCCTCTTTGCACGATTTTGTGTTTTTGGTTTCTGTCTTTTTGCTAATCTGTGTCAGTTTTTTCTTCTTATTAAATGGTTGTGACACCGAATCGTCAAACTGGAAGTTGCGGTATGTGTCGGAGAGTTTGTCGTTTTGTTTACAGAATCATTTGTGGTGGATAAGCTGGCTATTTGCTGTTGCTGTTTGCTTGCAAGTTTTTGCCATTGCTTCAAAATTTCAAGCTCAAAACTTGAGAAATATATATGGGCATTACACGGCTTACGTCATTTTGCTTTGGCACACTTGTTTCAGCATTTGTGCCGTTGTTGAATTTCGTGAAGATGGTGAAGCAAAAAGCCACTTAAATTGGTGGATTTACAAAAACGTCAATGAAGAACAAATGCATTATTTTTCCACTGCTTGTTTGTTATTTGATTTATTTTTTCTTCATTTAATATTTTTCAGTATGTCTGTGGCGAGTATGACAGAGTGTTCGTACGCATCTGTACCACATGTAAAAGATAATGTGCAAACTGCAATCANAATTGGAGATGCTGAGATGAAAGAATTGCCACAAAATACANGTTTAGAAGAAAATTCAACGAAATATATGGCAATTCTTCGCAAATATCACAAACTGGATTTCATTTATTTTTTCCTCATAATTGTTTTTGCTATTTTTTTCTTGCTTCAATTAGCAGATTTGGCAAGAATTACAGAATGGTTAATTGTTTTGATGTTATTTTTGCTGCAGTTTTTTGCTTATGTTCGTCTTCGTATTTTGAAAACGTGTGCACATCAAACAGATTCTGGCTTAATTTCATTTCGAAGCTTTGTTGCATTGGCATTTTTTTTTTACGTCACATTTACAATAATTTCTACAATTTTGATAGCACCATTCGACTTGGATTTTATGTTGGACACAAAAACAAGTTTGGCTGAAACCAAAACAAGAATGAAAACAGGCGCCGAATTTACAATTATGATTACAATTATTACTGTGTATATTAGTTTTATTGCTTTCATATTTTGAGAAAGATTTAGTATATTTAAGCAATGACTCATTTATGATCCGATACAAGCAACCAGTCTTGAATCTCAATTACATGAGTACATCAATGACCAAGCTATTCTTGCTCTGCGTTTGCTTTAGTGGTGCAGAATCACTTTGCTGGCAGTACGAGTGTTGTGAAGTTTTTGCTGCAGTTTCTCCATACACCAGGGAAGCAAGTGGCGCAACACTTTCTTATTCTGCATGCCTCGTTGATCAACACGCGTGTATGAATTTACAAATTGTTCACCAGTTTATTACGCATACTAAAAGCTTGCTTCAAGCTGAAAACGTTATGGTACAAGATACGAAAATTGAACTTTGTGTTGACAAATTTTTTGAGCACACAAACACGTCAACTTTAAATTCTAATCTAGTGACAAAAAAAGCCAATTTTATGCAACTCGTCACATGGGCTTTTCTTGGTCGTGTCGTAAGCAACGTAAACAGCGCCAATGAAATGGACAATGAGGTCAAATTGATTTTTGATTCAGAACACAATACATTGCAATTTTCCAGGCCGTTGTGCGTGTACAATAAGAAAATCTACAGTGCAATCATCGTAAGTTCTGTTGCATTTTTGATTTTTTTCATTTCAATGCAACTGATCGAAAAAGACAAACAAATGAAGCAAATTGAAGCATCATTGATTTTAAAATTTTATTTCAACAAATATTCTCGTTGCTGCTTACCTCGCAATCCTGCTCACAATCCTGCTCACAATCGCCATTCATTGTACTATTCATTGAACTATGAATTTGACAAACCGTATTTGCCAGCAAATTACAAAGTTGAATATATTAAAGAAATGTTGGCATAATGCTGGCGCGCATTCTACTTTACATGCAAAAATATTTGGTAAAAATTAATTAAAAATAATAATGAAAATTTGTTTGCATACAAAAAAAAAAGAATTATTGATGTGCAAGTTAAATGAGAAATATTGTTCATGTTGTCAAAGCTGCAGGAGAGAGATTTGCCACAAATGCTGGTCAAGCATTTGCATCAACAAGAAATCAAACAAAATAATATTCAAGAAAAACTAAACGAAAGACAAAAATCGCATATTCTGTCGTACCTGAATTTAGTTTACATGCGCTTAAGCAAAGACACAATGCAGCAGCAGCAGTGTAGAGAATTTAGTGAAGAGGCACAGACTCTTTTTGAAAATTGTGCAATTATCGACAAAATGTTGAAACAGTAATCTTGAATTGTGTTTTTTGTTGTTTTTGCATTATACATTTAGATTATTCAAAAAACGTGAATGCGTCCAACTGATGTAAAAATAAGAATCAAGTAAACACCCAACAAAACAAAATTACATTATGAAACACATTTTTAAACATTTTTGAAAAAAAAAATAACAAAATGATATATTGCAACACATCTTGTTTCCAACTGTATTGCATTTTGATCCATCATTGCACAGAAAATGGAAAAACGAATTCAAGTAATATTGACAGATAAACAGATGCATCGTGTGACTGATTTTGGTCACATGTTTTTCAAAAATTTGAAACAGACAAATTTAGATCATTTTCTTGCGTTATTTGGCAAAAAAGAGAAACATTTGAAAAATGCTCAGGCTTTTCCAGGGACAACAGAAAAATATATCTTTTTGTACTTTTTTGAGATTGCTGAAAAAGCGTCATTGATAATGCAATTTTTGAAGCGCATTTTGAATTGTCGCATCATCGCCAGTTCCACAAAGAATCACACAATGACCGAAGCTTTTTTGAGCATCGATACAAACAAATTTTTTGCTGTCGATGTGAACGTGTCAGATGATGCTGTTACAGATACGTGTAATGTAACAAGCAGTTTGGATCATGTCGAGATTTCAGAAAAAGAACATGAAAATGAAAGCAGTGAGCAAATGCAAATTTCCTCCGAAATTGGGTGCCAAAAAATTGTAACATGGCTGGAAAGTTTTTTTGGCTCTCTAAATGTCAATGTTGGTTTGGAAGAATTGGATACGTATTTTGATTACTGCTTTGTGAGCTGTATTGATAGGATTTTAAGCGGTCAAGACCTGGCTACAAACATTTTTACCAAAAGAAATCTGGATTTTTGGCTGTTGCTTCGACAACTTCGGGAAAATATACAGCGTCATACAATGGTGCAGGAATTAACCAATCTTGCATTTACACCCGAAAACTTTGTGGAATTGCACAATAGCAATATTAGGCTAAGCCATAGTCTGCGCTCTAATAATTTGCAAGAACGAACACAACGCCATGGAAATTTGGAAGTTGCTAGATTTTTGTCATTCATGAACGTCAATGGTGAGCTTGACAATTTCACAACAAGCAGGCTTCTATCGCAATTGAACGTATCTGCGGTGGAGTTGGTTCATCCACGATTGACGTCTTTGAACTTACATTCAGCTCATCCACCTCGCGCTCAGTAAATCCAAAAATAATTTAGAACATAATTAAAAAAAATGATTCAAAGTGCGCTATTTTTGCATAATGATGCAAAGCATTGTATATATATTTAAGACCGATACTTCCTATGCCTCGTGTTTTGCCTCGGATTGTGAAAATCAAAACTAAAAACCTATTGCCACAAACTGGCTTTAATTTCTCATTCGTGAATAACGCTAATGAATACAAAACTGAATCAATCTCAAAACACAATCTTAAAATCGCCTGTCAGATGTTGCGAGCGGGGCAGCAGGCAATAGTGCATTCAACTGATTCTGAAAACATCGTACTTCGCTGTGATGATTTGAACAACGTAACTTTGAACGTTTTCGATCACTTACAAAATCAAATTTATGCTGCAAAAATTGATAAAGCCGGAATACGAGGGCATAAAGAGAGCACAAATGAAATCAACGCAGAAAATATGGCATTTTTGAAATATGTCAAAAGACAATTGTGTCCTATCTTGACGCAAATGCAAGCAGCAAGCATTAGCATACAAAATGGTTTTGTTGCTGGTTCAAATGATTATTTAGGAAACGAATTGTGTCCACTCAATGACACGTTTTTGCTAACAAATGCGTCTACTTTGAGCTTTGCTCATGATCTGCTTGGAAAGTGGCCCAATAAAACCCACCCCCAAAGCTACACGTTCACACATGGTGCTACGGCTCTACAATTAGCCTGTTTGTTTTGCGTTGGAGCAAAACAGAAACAAAACTGTATTTTAAACGTAAATCAACTCACTTCGTTCCAACCAAGCCAAGAGCTTTTGGAAGCTGTTGCAGAGACTCCTGCTGCTTTTGAAATGAGTATCTTGAGTAAATGCGAAGATGGAAATGCAAAAAGATTCAACGTATATGTAAAGTCGGCTTCGTGCGATTCTAAAATCGGCAGGTTGGCGCAGCAGCAATGTACATCCCTCAATGCTGAAATACAGTCACCTATTTTGATTGTCAGTGGAGTTTACGATGGCATAGCTGCTTTCATTTTCAACGATCAAAACAACCGCCCATTGGCGCATTTGAATGCGTGCACAACCCCATTTTTTTTTGTTTGAAAAATGTTGCTTGTTTTGAGGCAATGTAGGAAATGAGTCAAATAAAAGTTTATTACGGTGGATTGTATGATTCTGCTGATTCTGTAGGTGCTTCTTGAGAAACGGCATCATTTGATTTTTTGAAATCGGACAAAGTTTTGTTCAATTCTTGAATTATGGTGCGTGCGTCATGTATAATTGTCAATAAATCTGCGTTTCTTTGTGTGAATGTTTTGTTAATTTGGGATAGAAGTTGTATGGTCATGTCTTCAACATTATTTAGTGTCTCAGATACTTTCAGCAATGTCGCATTCGTGGTTTTACTCGTAGTTGAGAGAAAATCTGCTGAATTTGCAACGAGTTTATTCGATTCCAAAACCATTTGTTCGGCTTCATGAGATAATACATTCACATTTGCTAAAGATGTCTTCATCTCTACTTCAAGACCTGCAGCACGATTGTTGTTTATGGTAGCAAGATCGCTGATGTTTACAGCCATGCTTTCAAAAAACACCAATTTCGATCTGGCTTCATCGACGAACACTAGCTGGCTCGATGCATCATCGACCAATAAAATCGCTTTATCGGCAAGCTCATCTGCTTTTCGAACGATTGGCAAGAAGTACAACATACTAAGCCAATATACGAAGATGAAAAAACAAATGATTGTCGCAAGTGTGCATGTATGAGCAGTGCAGCTCAAAAAATTAAAAATTGGATCTGATTTGGTTTGTTGTTCTGATAAATTGCGTTGTGCGTGTTGTTTTGTCGTTTTTGCATCCGGTGTCACTGTATCACCATCCTGCGAATCGTTCTGATCGAATACATCGTAGGGACTATATGCACCAGGCATACTTTGTATGAACTTAAATTCAAAAAACATGCCGACAGACAAATTCAGCAATGTTAATATTGCTTTGTTAAATTTGCATGTTTGTCAAATTATTGCCATATTCGATCTTGCAAATTCCATCAATCTTGTCCAAATCCACTGCTAATCTTAATGGCGGCATATTACACAAGTCTAGACTAGGTTGCACAAAACGTCGAAGTTTTGTTTTTTGTATCATTTTCGTGCAATGAATATGCAAATTGTGCTTTAAGAAACCATTTGTTTTAAGCTTACATGATTTGCCATAGTTCTTTTGTACGTTTTTAGTTTTTACAAAACTGAAACGGGTTGAATTGCTTGTCATTGCAGAGTTTGCAGAAAGTGATGTCTCAAATGAGACAGACAGCTTTTCCATTCGAGTTGGCAGTGATGCAGCTTCGCTGATCTCTTCAACAGATTTCGTCGCATCGGGCATTGCTGTGTTGATTTGCATCGTGGCATCGGGCATTGCTGTGTTGATAAATCGTGTAATTTTTCTCTTCATTTAACAAACCAAAATTGTGAGAAAAAAAATATAAAAAAAAAAACATAAAAATCGACCGGACAAAAAAAAAACGAACATGTTTTCATTTTCTTTCATTATAGTTTTCTTATTTGAACTGACCTGTGTAGCTATTGTCTGTTCCTGTAATGAGCTTGGGCGCCGACTTGAGTACGAGCTCCGTGTCAGAAGATGAAATTATTCACAACTTAGAAATGATGCGTCATAGTCAAAGAAATTTGTTTTTTGATGCAGCAAATTCATTCTGGAAGACGCGGATACAAACTGCGTTTTTAATCAAAGAAATTGCTGTGCTGCACAAATTAGATTATAAAATAATTTATGCTGCACTGAGTTTTTACGATCGTGTTATGTATACAAAACAATACAGATTTGATTGTGCTGCGATTCATGAACAGATTCCTGGAAAATTTATCCACATCCATACTCTATTGACCTGTATTATCCTAGCAGCTAAAACATTCAAAGCGACAAAATATTGCACGCGACACAAGCCCACTGATTTATCTTATACAAGTGTTTGTGATAGTGTAAGACAGCTCAATGTATTCAATTCATATGCAAATATTCTATGCACAGATTTTAGCAACATTTCTGTGGCAAATTATGAATGGATTACGTTGCAGGCTCTTGATTTTGAGATGCAAACAACTAATGTTTTTGAAATTATTATAGCATGCATGTCAATTGCTTGCGCAGTTTCCGAGAACAGTCAAAACTTATCAAAAGCACAAAAATATGATTTAATAAACTTGCTCATGTCAGAAGATGATTTGTTTCATGTGTTTCAAATTGCGCAAAAATTTGATACTGATCATCAATTCATGTTTTTCAAAAAACGATTAATGCTCTATAGTGACATCTGTTATTTAACAGCGCTGTATGCTCGCCACACCGCTGCACACTGTGCGTTGGC
>JGI24539J26755_10001176_pt1 | contig 12187 bp, 9 predicted proteins | sample NorSeaMetagenome_2_FD_26755 | JGI IMG/M metagenome (IMG submission 26755) | reverse complement strand
CAAGTATCATATGCAATTGGAGTAGCTGAGCCGATGGGGATATTTGTAGATACATATGGAACTGCTAAAGTTTCAAAAACTGATGGTGAGATTGCTGCTACTATTAAAGATATGGAATGCTTTAATCTTAAACCTGCATCAATAATCAATAGGCTTAAGCTGAAAAATCCAATTTATTTGGATACTGCTGCATATGGGCATATGGGTAGAAAATCTGAAATTAAAAAATTTAGTTTTCTAATAAATGGAAAAAATGTAGTTAAAGAAGTTGAAACCTTTACATGGGAAAAACTAGATTGTTTAGATCAAGTTCGTCAGGCATTTGAACTCTAATAAAAATTAATTAATTTTAAAGCTGCTTAATATTAAGCAGCTTTTTTTTAACTATGAGATTATATATTTTACTAACTTTTCTTTTTTTAAATTTTAATTTATATTCTCAATCAGAACTAAAATATGATTCTCAATCTAATAATTTACCTGATTGGGTTAAACTTATGTACTCGCAAAATATTGATGAAGGAAAAGTTATCAATGCTTACGAGAGTTATTACAAAAAAAATAATCTTGTAAAAAATAAGCATACCCAATACTATAAGAGGTGGCTAAGAGGTTTAAGTAGAGAAACATTACAAATACAAAACATAAAATCAAAAAACTCAAATCAATGGGAATGTATTGGTCCTTGGGATTTTGATATTAATGCACAAAGTAGAAGTTATGCACCAGGCGCAGCGCATCTTTATACTATTGAACAATCTTTAAGTAATAGTAATGTATTATATGCTGGCTCTGCTACTGCAGGCGCATGGAGATCTGATAATAAAGGGGATAACTGGCGTCTTATTACTCAAAGCCTTCATCTTTCAGGAGTTTATGCAATAGAAATAGATCATCAAAATGAAGATATTATTTATATCTCTGGAAATGGGGGAGTTTATAAATCATTAAATGGTGGTCTCTTATGGAATATTGTTGGAGACTCCATCTTTAATGGTCAATCTCACTCAATTAAAGATATTAAGATGCATCCTCAGAATAATCAAATATTATTTGTAGCTTCAAATCAAGGGTTATATAAATCAACTAATTCAGGTAATACATTTACTGAAATAATGAGTGGNGAATTCCAAGAAATTGAATTTCACCCACTTAGTGCTGACACAATGTATTTTATAAAAAAAGATGCAAATTACACAGAATTCTATAGATCAGATAATAATGGAAATACCATCAATCAATTCTCTAATGGTTGGCCTAGTCCCTCAATAAATGATGAGCAAAAAAGAACAGAAATTGCTGTAAGTATTGCTAGTCCAAATAAAATTGTAGCCCTTGCAACAGGTTCTGCAAATGGTGGTAGTGGATTGTATGGCATTTATATTAGCTACGATAAAGGTGAAAATTGGATATTTAGATGTTGTGGACCTCAACCTGCAGGCACGCCAAATGCTAATAATATAAATATGATGGGCTGGCAACCAAGCGGTTTAGATGATGGAGGTCAATATTATTATGATTTAGCTTTAGCTGTAAATCCAATAGATGCAAACATCATACATGTAGGAGGGGTTAATCACTGGATTTCATTTGATGATGGCATAACATTTAGCTGTCCGGCTAAATGGAGTGAACCTCATAAAAAAGGTTATGTACACGCTGATATTCACGATATTAATTATTTTGGAAATGAACTTTGGTTTGCATGTGATGGAGGTATTTTCTATTCAGATAATAATGGAGATAGTATAATTAAAAAAATGTATGGAATCGCTGGTACTGATTTCTGGGGGTTTGGAGCTGGCTTTAAAGATGGAGAAGTAATGATTGGCGGAACATATCATAATGGCACACTTTTGAAAGATAATAATACTTACATTAATGACTGGCTTTGTACTGATGGAGGAGATGGGGTTAGAGGTTTTGTAAATTTTGGAAATCCTAGAATTGCTTATAGTGATTATGGAGGAAAAATACTTTCTGGAGATAGAAATATTGCTATCAGTACATTTGCAATTGATAAAAACCCTAATGCTTCTTATATAATTGGTGAATCCTCACAAATAGAATTTGATCCTAGATGTTATAATTGGATGTATTCTGGTAAAGACACAACCCTATGGCTTTCAAAAAATAATGGAGCAACCTTTGAAGCTATTCATCATTTTGATGCCAAAGTAACATCTGTTGAAGTTGCATGGAATAATCCAGATTATATTTATGTAGCAACATATCCTGGCTGGTGGGATAAAAAACATTTATATAAATCTGAAGATGCTGGTAATACATGGACAGAGATCACTCCAACTGTATCTGATGAATGGATAACCTTTGATATTACCATAAGTAGTCATAATGAAAATACAATATGGATTTCTAGAAATTCAATGTATGGATCTTATCCAAATTATAATGGAGAGAAAGTATACAAATCTATTGATGGAGGGCTAAGTTGGATTAACTTAACTAGTTCTATATTAGATGATGTTTTCCCTACTAATATAGAACATCAAAGAGGAAGTGATGGTGGGGTTTATCTTGGAACAAGAACAGCTGTCTATTATATAAATAATAATATGAGTGACTGGGAAGTTTATGATAACAACCTACCTCAACCATCTACATCAGTTCAACTCATACCCTACTATAGAGAAGGACTTTTATTTAATGGAACAAATAGAAGTGTATATGAGATTGATCTTTATGAGAACTCATCTCCTTCTGCTCAAATATCTGCTGATAAAATGAATATTAATTGTATGAATGATACGGTGAGATTTGTTGATCACTCAGCCGTAAGATTATCTAGCGCTACATGGAATTGGAATTTTCCAGGCGGTAATCCAAGTACATCAAATGTTGAAAATCCTATTGTCACATATAGTCAAGCAGGAAACTATGATGTCTCACTTACTGTTACAGATTTATATGGAAGTAGTACACAAACACTTTCAAAATTTATTACATATTATGACACTACTTCACTAATAACAAGCACAAATAATTACAAGCAAGATTTTGAAAGTGTTAGTTATCCACCCGAAGCTTGGCAAACTCCGTCATCTTCATTTTCTTGGCAAAGTATTATTGTAGATTCTGGAAGTAATTGTCTGCCAAATAAAGTTACGTATTTGGATCATTATAATATTAGTAGAAGAGGAGAAAAAGCTTATTTAATTAGTAATAAAGTACATTTAGGAAGCGGACCTAATGCTATTAATTATCTAACATATGACTATTCATATTCAGGGTTTTCAACAGGACATAATGATGGTTTTAGAATTGATATCTCTAATGACTGCGGATTATCATGGGACTCAATTTTTAGTGCATATGGATCAGATCTTCAAACTACTCAATACCAACCAAATGTATTTAGCCCAACTTGTACATCATGGAAAACAGATAGTATTAATTTAAGTGTACTTGGATATAACAATGACACTATCATGCTAAGATTTGTAGCTATTAATGATTATGGAAATCAATTCTATATGGATAATGTAAATATTAAAGGAGATAATATTTTATATAAGCATGAAGTTCAAGAAAATCAATTATTAATATATCCTAATCCAAATAACGGTACGTTTTCCATTTTTTCAAATTATGAGAAACTTCATTATATAGTTTATAATTTACTTGGAGAGAAAATAAAATCAGGAANTCTGAATTACAGATCAAATAAAATAGAAATGCCTGGATTAAAANCTGGAATTTATTTAATAGTCTTTAANAATAGAGAAACTACTATCAATAAAAAAGTTACTATATACTAGATTATATATGAATAACCTCTCCGTATGCTTCGGCCACAGCTTCCATTACAGCCTCACTCATTGTAGGGTGTGGATGAATTGCCTTTAATATCTGATGTCCAGTAGTCTCCAATTTACGAGCAACAACAGCTTCCGCTATCATTTCTGTAACATTATATCCAATCATATGACATCCTAACCACTCACCATATTTAGCATCAAAAATTACTTTAACAAATCCATCTTTATGTCCTGATGCAGATGCTTTTCCAGATGCTGTAAACGGAAACTTACCAACCTTTACGTCATAGCCAGCTTCTTTTGCTTTAGCTTCAGTAAAACCTACAGAGGCAATTTCTGGACTACAATATGTACAGCCAGGGATATTACCATAATCAATAGGGTCAGGTTTTTCACCAGCAATACTCTCAACACAAACAATACCCTCAGCAGATGCAACATGAGCTAAGGCCTGAGTTGGTAATAGATCACCTATCGCATAATAGCCAGAAATATTTGTCTTATAGAATTCATCTACAATAAGCTTTCCATTTTCAGTTTTTATCCCAACATCCTCTAGGCCAATATTTTCAATATTTGCAGTAATTCCAACTGCAGATAAAACAATATCTGTATGAATAGTTTCTTCACCTTTTTTTGTTTTAATAAGAACATCACATCCACCTCCTGAATTAGTCACTTTTTCTACTGATGAATTGGTCATTACTTTAATTCCAGATTTCTTAAATGATCTCTGTAATTGTTTAGAGATATCTTCATCCTCAATAGGAACAATATTTGGCATGTACTCCACAACTGTAACATCTACACCCATGGCATTATAGAAATATGCAAATTCTACTCCAATAGCCCCCGATCCTACTACAACCATTTTCTTTGGCATTGTCTTTAAAGTCATTGCTTCTCTATATCCAATAATATTTTTACCATCTTGAGGTAAATTAGGTAAAACTCTCGATCTAGCACCAGTTGCTATAATTATATGTTTAGCAGAATATTCTGATATTTTACCATCTTTTTCAACAGATACAACACCTTCTTTTTTTAATTTTCCATAACCATAAATAACCTCAACCTTATTTTTCTTAGTTAAGTAAGAAATACCCTTACTCATTCCATCAGCAACATCTCTACTTCTCTTAATTACTTTTGAAAAGTCAGCACTAGAATTAGATACAGAAATACCATAATCTTCAGCATGNTTAATATACTCNAAAACCTGAGCACTTTTTAAAAGNGCTTTAGTTGGTATACANCCCCAATTTAAGCATACACCTCCTAAACTTTCTTTTTCAATAACCGCTGTTTTTAATCCTAATTGTGAGGCTCTAATTGCAGTAACATAACCTCCAGGCCCACTACCTAATACTATAACATCAAAGTTCATATTCTTATTTTTTTATGTAAATTATTACTATGCAATATTAGTTAAAATAACTTTAATTCATTCTTTAAATTTGTATTTTTGCCTATAGACTATTACAGATGATAAACTATAATATTTCATATAAATTACCGCACAGACATTTAGTAGATTTTGAACTCTCAGCACTTACAAATGGTTAGAAAAAATGCAGTTCCAATTATCAGCTTGGAGGCCGGGAAGATATGAATTAGCAGATTTTGCACAAAATATTATTAATTGGCAAGCATATGATNATAAAGGAGANAAATTACATTTTAAAAAAATAACAAAAGACCTTTGGGAAGTAGATTGTATAGAGACTAAAGAAATTACTNTAATTTACAATTTCTATGCTAACCAATTGGATGCAGGTGCTTGCTATTTAGACGAACATCAACTGTATCTGAATCCAGTTCATTGTATGTTTTATATAGTTAATAGAATAGAGGAAGAATATCAGTTAAATATGAATATTCCAGAAAATTATAAGATTGCTTCATCTATGCTAAAAAATGGAAATACTTTGAATGTAAAGGGGTATGATTTACTAGCAGAGTCACCTATAATTTGCTCTTCTAATATTCAACATGATATTTACCAAGTTGAGAGTATTGACTTTCATATTTGGTTTCAGGGCCAATGTAAACCAGATTGGGGAAAACTTAAAAAAGATTTTACTGCATTCACAAAAAGTCAAATAAAACACTTTGGAGCATTTCCAGTTGATGAATACCATTACTTCTTTCAAATTACTCCATTTAGAAGTTATCATGGGGTTGAGCACACCAAAAATACAGTCTTACTTTTAGGTCCTGGAAATGAAATTATGGATAAAAGGTATGAGGATTTACTTGGTGTTTGTTCTCATGAACTCTATCATACATGGAATATAAAAGCAATTAGACCAATAGAAATGTATCCTTATGACTATACCAAAGAAAATTACTTTCGAACAGGTTTTGTAGCTGAAGGTGTGACAACCTATATGGGTGATTTGATGCTATATAACTCAGGAGTTTTTAATTGGGATAAATTTGTAAAAACTCAGAACCAAAACATGGAAAGACATTTAATGAATTATGGAAGACATAACCTATCAGTTGCAGATAGTGGTTTTGATAATTGGTTAGATGGCTATAAATTAGGAGCTCCTAACAGAAAAACTTCTATATACCCTGATGCTGCTCTTTGTATGTTAATGATTGATTTAGAAATCATACGAAATTCTGAAGGAATGAATAGTCTGCATTCTGTAATGAAGGAATTGTATAATGAATTTGCTCTTAAAAGAAAAGGATACTCTGAAGATGATTTTAGAAATATATGCGTAAATTTTGGGGGGCTAAAAGTTGATCAAATTTTTGAAAATCATATTTATGGCACAGAAAATTATATACCTACATTAAAAAATGCATTAAATTTAGTTGGTTTGGAATTAAATGAAAAGAAAAACCCTAATCTATCTGCTCAATATTTTGGTTTTGTAACTATTAAGGAAAATGGAAAAATAATTATTAAAAAGGTTGAACCAAATTCTATTACAGATAAAAGTGGAATAGCTCCAGAAGATGAAATTATAGAAGTAAATGGGAATGAAATTGAAGGGGAATTTTTAGATATTTTAAAAGAATGTAAAAAAGAAGTAACTTTTAAAATAAAAAAGAAGTTCTCAGAAAAAACAATGACTTTGCCAATTGGAAATAATTATAAATTATTNGAATTTTTGAAAATGTATAAAGCTAATGACAAACAATTATCCTTAAGAAAGGTATGGTCTAATTAAGATTTGAAAATATTAATCATAACTTAGTTAAATACTAGCAAATAATGAAAACAGTTACTTTACATAATAAAAAATTTGAAATATTTATTTCTGATACTGAAATTGCATCAATAGTAAATTCAATCGCAAATCAAATTAATAGTAGTAATATAGAAGCACCTTTATTTATTGCGGTAATGAATGGTTCGTTTCTTTTTGCTGCAGATTTAATGCGAAATATCACAATCCCAAATACTGAAATTTCATTTATAAAATTATCTTCTTATATTGGAACAAAGACCTCTGGAGAGGTTAAGCAACTTATTGGAATTAACAATAACATAGTTGGTAGAAACGTTATTATTCTTGAAGATATTGTTGATACTGGAATAACAATCAATAACATAATTAATCTACTGAACAAGGAAAAAGTTAATGATATAAAAATTGCCACATTNTTATTTAAACCTCATGCTTATAAAGAAAGTCATACAATTGATTATATAGGAAAATCTATTGCAAATGATTTTGTTTTAGGATATGGCCTTGATTATAATGAACTTGGTCGCAACCTTAAGAACATATATAAACTTAAAAATTAATAAATGTTAAATATTGTACTATTTGGACCACCAGGAGCTGGTAAAGGAACACAATCTGAAATGTTAATAATGAAATATAGTTTAATGCATCTTTCTACTGGTGATATTTTACGAAAAGAAATAACTAATAAAACAAAACTTGGTTTAGAAGCAAAAAAACTCATGGACCAAGGTAATCTTGTTCCTGATAATGTAGTAATTGGAATGATTGATTCTCAGCTAAACCAAAATCCTCATGCACAAGGTTTTATATTTGATGGATTCCCAAGAACTAGTGAGCAAGCAATCGCACTTGATGAACTTCTATTAAGAAAAAAAACCTCTATATCTGCAATGATTTCACTAAAAGTTGATGACCAAGAACTTATAAAAAGATTATTAGAAAGAGGTAAAGTATCTGGGCGTTCTGATGATAAAAGTGAAAAAATTATCTCAAATAGAATAAATGAATACAATAAAAAAACTGCACCATTAAAATTATTTTATGATAGTCAAAAAAAGCTCTATGAGGTAAATGGCTTGGGCTCAATAAATGATATTACTACTAAGATAAATACTGTAATCAATAAGCTTTAAATGAAAATTAAGAACTCTAATTTCGTTGATTATGTAAAAATTTTCTGTAGATCTGGTAAAGGTGGTGCAGGATCAGCGCACTTTTTAAGAGATAAAACTACAGCAAAAGGAGGTCCAGATGGTGGAGATGGTGCAAGAGGAGGGCATATCATACTAAAAGGAAACCAACAAATGTGGACGCTTCTTCCACTAAANTACAAAAAACATATTTTTGCTAANCATGGAGGGGGTGGAAGTGGTAATCATTCAAGTGGAAAAGAGGGTGAAGACAATTATTTAGAAGTTCCTTTAGGAACAATTGCTAAAAATTCTGAAACTGGAGAAATTCTGTTTGAGATTACAGATCACGATCAAGAAATTATCTTATTAAATGGCGGAATGGGAGGAAGAGGAAATGCACATTTTAAATCATCAACCAATCAATCTCCACATTATGCTCAACCAGGAGTTGATAGTTCTGAAGACTGGTTTGTTTTAGAACTCAAAGTACTTGCAGATGTTGGTTTAGTTGGATTCCCGAACGCTGGGAAATCTACACTACTTTCAGTTATTTCAGCCGCAAAGCCACAAATTGCTAATTATCCTTTTACAACACTTGTGCCAAATCTTGGTATTGTAGCATATCGAGAACATAAGTCATTTATTATGGCAGATATTCCTGGTATTATTGAAGGTGCTTCAGAAGGAAAGGGTTTAGGATTAAGGTTCTTAAGACACATAGAAAGGAATTCGACTCTGCTTTTTATGGTTCCTGCAGATTCTAAAGATATTACTAAAGAATATGAAATTCTTCTTCAAGAATTAAAAAAATTTAATCCCGAACTATTAGACAAAGACAGAATTCTTGCTATCAGTAAATCTGATATGCTAGATGAAGAATTAACAGATGAAATTCAAAANGAATTACCAAATGATTTACCATCACTTTTCATCTCTTCAGTTAAACAGCAAGGACTTACAGAACTTAAGGATAAAATCTGGGAACAACTGAACTAATTATGAATTGGCTAGCTAATTTAGATAACGTTTTATTTAGGGTAATAAATTCAAGTGGGGATTTTAACCTTGACCCTATAATGATTCTATTTAGTAACAAGTTTATATTTATACCTATTTATATCTATATTTTATTTGTCTTATTTAGACAACATAAAAAACAATTTATTTGGATCTTATTATCTCTAGCTGTATTAATTTTTTTAGCTGATTTTGGAAGCGTTCATTTTTTTAAAAACATTTTTCAACGACTACGACCATGTCATCAATTTGATGACATACGAATAGTCTTAGAATGTGGAGGNCTGTACGGTTTTATATCCTCTCATGCTGCAAATATGTTCTCAATTGCATTCTTTATTGGTCTTGTAAATAGAGATTTAAAACTCTTTATTTTCTTATTTTCTCTAGCATCAATAATTGGATTTAGCAGAATATATTTAGGTGTGCATTTTCCATTAGATATCGTTGGTGGAATGTTATGGGCAATAATTGTAAGTTTGTTAACCTTTAAACTTTTATCTATAAAGATTGATGAAACAATTCAATAAAATATGGTTTTTATGGCTCATATTAGTAATAATATGGAATTATGGATGGCCAAATGTAGATCCAATTTATGATGTTATAATAGCAGTAGCTCTATCTGTTCTCGCTTTTAAATTAAAAAATATAATATGAAGAAAAAAATCACTCTAATATTAGCCTTATTTATAATGATTAATCTCCAAGCGAAAAAACCTAAGCTCGTTATTGGAATTGTCGTTGATCAGATGAGATATGACTATATAGATAGGTTTTGGAATGATTTTGGGAATAATGGCTTTAAAGAACTAATAAATAATGGGTATCTACTTAAAAATACTCAATTTAGCTATGTACCTACATACACAGGACCAGGGCATGCAAGTATATTNACAGGAACAACACCATCAGTTCATGGNATAATAGCAAATAACTGGTATGACAAACATTCTAAAACAAAAGTATATTGTGCTGGAAATGGCGATATGCATACAGTATGTAATTGTGAAAAAAGTGTAGATGANGTTGATTCAAAAGATGGCAAAATGTCTCCCCACCATATGCTAACCACAACAATTGGTGATGAAATGCAATTATTCAATCCACTATCTAAAGTTATAGGTATTTCATTAAAGGATAGAGGTGCAATTTTATCTGCAGGTCACTCTGCAGATGCTGCTTACTGGATGGATAGTAAAGGAGAGTGGATCAGTTCTAGCTTTTATATGGAGTCTTTGCCAAAATGGTTAATTAAATATCAAAATCAAAACCCTGCATCTAGCTTTTTAAAAGAAACATGGAATTATAAAGATAGCTTTTCTCATAATCTTGATTCACTTTATGAGATTGAAGGTGCAGGAATTATTAAAAGTACTCCTTCAGGAAATACCATTCTTGCAGATCTTGCTGTTCAATTACTAAAAAATGAAGATTTAGGAAAAGATAATATTGCTGATTTTTTAGCGATTAGCTTCTCCTCTACAGATTATATTGGTCATCAATACGGACCTCATTCTCAAGAAATTGTTGATACCTATATTAAATTAGATAAAGACATTAAAAAAATACTAGATTATATTAAAAATAATATAGGATTTGAAAATACACTTATCTTTCTTACTGCAGATCATGGTGTTGCCTCAGAACCTAATGAACTACTAAAAAACAATATACCATCTGGATATTGTTCAAGTGCAGAAATTCTTGAAGGCTTAACTGAACATTTGCGTGATAACTTCAATTTTCCTACTGATATTATTAAAGCCCAAGAATACATTCTTGATTATTCAAATAATCAATTATTTTTAAATCATGAATTTATTATTGAAAACTTAGGCTTAGATAACATTAAGGTTATTCAAGAGTTATGTTCAGAGTATCTATTAAAGCATAAGGCAGTGAAAAATACATATACAGCTTATCAGATGCACAATTTTCAATATCAAGACTCACAACACGCTAAAATACAACAAGGCTTTAATCGTAAAAGATCAGGAGATGTAATAGTAGCATTACAGCCAGGATGGATTAGTAAATGGTGGGAAAATGGAGGGACAACTCACGGCTCTTCATATAGCTACGATACGCATGTTCCTTTAATTTTTTGGGGATCTAAAATTCCAAAAGGTGAAACAAGTAAATTAGTAAACATTAAAGATATTGCTCCTACGGTTAATTCTATACTTGGAATCTCATTTCCCAACGGATGTACTGGAAATCCAATACTAGAAGTAACAAAATAAAATATTATAAAATATTTTTAATTTCACTAAGACAAGAAACTTCATAATCAATCTCTTCATTATGAGTTTCTTTTTTTGGATTAAAATAAATTTGTGATATTCCTATTGCTTTAGCTCCAAGTATATCAACAGGCAGATCATCACCTATCATAATACTATTAGAGGCATTAACATTTGCTTTCTCTAAAGCATATTGAAATATAATAGGATTAGGCTTTTTAACCTTAACCATTTCGGAAGTAATAATATTATTAAAGAATGATGTCAATTTAGAGGCTTTTAATTTTATGTGCTGAACTTCTTCAAAACCATTAGTTATAATATGAAGATTATACTTATTATTAAGATAATGTAAAAGCTCAACTGTATGTGGAAATAAAGATGTTTGCAAAGGACATTTATTAATATACTCCTCACCTACTTCGACAGCTAATTCAGTATTAATAATTTTAAAATCTAAAAAAGTCAAATTAAATCTTTCTGACCTTAATGATTCTTTAGAAATATTATCTTCTCTATATAATGACCATAATTTTTCATTATGTGCTGTGTATGATTTAATAAAATCATCTACACTGCTAATACCTCGTGAATAAAGTGAGTATTTTTTAAAAATATCAATTAATGTTTTTCGAGCATTAAGATCAAAATCCCATAATGTTCTATCTAAATCTAAAAAAACATCTGATATATTCATGCGTTTAAATTAATAAAAAAAGGCTTATCAAATTAAGATAAGCCTTTTCTATTTATAATAGTACAAGTGATTTACTAAGCTTTTGCCTTAGCCTTAGCCTTAG
>JGI24539J26755_10001175_pt1 | contig 12188 bp, 10 predicted proteins | sample NorSeaMetagenome_2_FD_26755 | JGI IMG/M metagenome (IMG submission 26755) | reverse complement strand
CTTTACTGCTGCTAACGCTAATTAGTATTGCTATATTTATGACACATCTAGAGGCGTTGTGGGTGAATGTAATGGAAGCAAGAAACTTTGTTACAGCCCGGGAGATGCTGCAAGATTCTAACTGGTTGCTTACCACTTTAAACGGGGAACCAAGATACCAAAAACCCCCATTGCCAACCTGGCTCTCTGCAGGGTCGGCCTTGTTGTTTGGTGTAAAGAGTGTCTTTGCAATGCGCATACCTGCGGCTATTATCACTGTAGCACTAATACTTATAAGTTACACTTTTACTAAAAAACTCACTGGAAATACTCGCTACGGCTTTATAAGTAGTTTGATTCTTGCCACCTCTTTTTTTATTGTTTTCTCTGGCAGAAATGGGCAGTGGGATATTTTTACCCATGGATTTATGATGGCGGCTATTTATCAATTCTATTTGTTTTTCAGTACTCCAGAAAAAAAATACCAACGAATACTTCTCGCTGCTCTATTTTTTGGATGCTCATTTATGAGCAAAGGGCCTGTTTCTTTATACGCATTATTACTGCCTTTTTTAATAGCATACGGGTTTGTCTTTAAGTTTAAGAAAGGAACAAAGTCAGTGCTACCGATTCTTTTATTTTTTATAGTAGCACTCTTAGTATCTGGTTGGTGGCACCTGTACACCTACGTATATGACACAAAAATGGTATTGGCCACTACAGCAAAAGAAACGGCAAATTGGACGAGCTATAACATACGGCCGTTTTATTACTACTGGAGCTTTTTCACTCAAAGCGGAATTTGGTGTATTCCAGCATTTATAGCATTACTATATCCCTATTTAAAAGACAAGGTGTTTTTCAAAAAAGGATATCAGTTTACCCTACTTTGGACCCTTTGCTCAGTATTTCTTTTATCAATTATTCCAGAAAAAAAATCAAGATACTTACTACCAGTTCTTATTCCCTTGGCATTAAACACAGGGTTTTACATAGAATACCTATTTAGAAGATTTACAAATATTACAGACAGAAAAGAAATCATACCGGTATATTTCAACTTTGGGCTNATTGGGCTCATTGGGCTTGTTTTTCCTGTAATTGGGTATTCCTTTTTAAAGGATCTATCCGGGATTGCCTGGCCGTGGTTTGCTGTATTATCTATAGTCTTGTTTTTAATAGGAGTCTTTATTTGTTTACAGCTCATTCAAAAAAAAATAGAACGTGTTTTTTACGCAACCATAGTTTTTATAGTAAGTCTTGTCTGCTTTGGAATGCCCTTATCTAAAGCAGTGTTTCAAAACGAGGACTACAAATCATTTACAGAGTTAAAACAATGGGAAGTAAAAAATAACATCCCAGTGTATGAGTTTGCTTATTTCACACCAGAGATTATTTGGGAATATGGCGGTAGCATCCCTGTTATTTTTAATCAGAACCAAACCACTACACTTCCAAAAGAAAAAACCTTTGGGGTTCTTGTGGGAGGAGACAATCAAGAAAAATTAAAACAAGCCTTTAAAGAGTATACTATAGAAAAGGTTGCTAGGTATGATATCAACCCAAGCAAGGCATCTAACAAGAGTTATAATGGTAGGCTATGGCGTGATTTATTTTTGGTGTCTACAAAGTAAAACGACCCAGCGCCCAGGCATTGATTTTAAAAACAGCAAGTCCAATCCAAGCGCCAAAAAACATTCCAGTAATAATGTCAAGTGGGTAATGTACCCCCAGATAAATCCTTGAATAGGCCACCACACTCGCCCATAGTAGTAATAAAAATGGAAGTGTTTTGTAAAACGGCTTTAATAACAGCCCTAAAAATACTGCCGCTGCCATACTACTTGCGGCATGGGCAGAAAAATAACCATATCTACCACAGCCATCTGCCACAAAGCGCATGAGTGATGTAAGCTCCTCAACTTTGCAAGGACGTGGTCTTTTAAATAGTATGTACTTAAATAAATTTGCTAATTGATCTGTTGCTGTTATCATAACAGCAGCACAAAGCATGACAAGCAAAGTGGCTTTTATTCCAAATTTTTTAAAAAGTAAAAAAAGTAAAAGAGCATAGAGAGGCACCGAAGACCATTTCTCTGTAACAATACGCCAAAAATCATCCCAAGGGGGAGTCCCTAAGTTATTTAGGTATAGAAATAATTGTTCGTCATAGTGTAATAGGGTTTCAATCATCCTCGTAGCGATCTATTTCTCTATCATAAAATTCACTGGCCTCACGAATAAGATTTTCAGTCTCAGTTTCAAGCTCTTTTTGATCTTGTGAATCAAAATCTTCTAACCACTGAACCTCATCATTTTCAAGGTTGATAATAAAACGAGGAAAAGCAGTGTGTATCACAAAAATAGCAGTTGGGTAATCACTATTATCGCCTAGAAGGTATTTTGGGAATTCCATAAATAGTTGGTGTTAATTGTAAATCTTACCTATTGTGAGTATTAAAAAATACAGACTACAAAATTACAATAAAAAATCTCGAGTTCCTTGCTAGTAAAAACCATCTCAATGACACAGGACAAGCACTAGATTAAGTGGTAGCTATTAGCTCTTTAGACAGCACATGAAACCTCCAGGATAAAAGTACACCAGATACTGTTAGGCCTGCCAATAAGCCTATCCAGATGCCTGCACTAGCATAGGTTGTGTGTAAACCCAAGTAATACATGACAGGAAAGCCAACTATCCAGTAGGCAATAAAGGTAATAACAGTTGGTAGTTTTACATCTTGCATACCCCGCAATGCCCCTAGTGTGACCACTTGTATGGTATCACTTATTTGGAAAACAGCTGCTATTAAAAGTAAGGTAGCCGCAGTGGTTGCAACCTCAAGATTATCTAAGGCCTCGATGGGGTTATCATAATTAAGGTATAAACTAGGCAAAGACTGATGAAAGATAAAAAACAAAATAGCGAAAATTATCGCCAAAATGGTAGAGAGTAAGAAGATAGAAAAAGCAATACGGCGCAAGGCATCAAAGCGCTTTAGCCCTTTTTGGTTTCCTACCCGCACCATAGCAGCAACACCAAAGCCCATAGCCACCATAAAAGTCATGGAAGATAAGTTTAAAGCTATTTGATTTGCAGCCTGTGGGTTTTTACCAAGCACACCAGATAGCCAGATAGCTGCTGTAAAAATAGCCACTTCAAAAAACATTTGCAGTGCAGATGGAAACCCGAGATTAAATACTTTACTAAGCATTTTTTTGGAGAGGGTAAAAAGCTTAATATGTGTTACAAAGGCCCTAGATTGTTCTTTACTGTATAACAAAAACCAGAGGTAAATTAGCATCACACCTCTAGATACTAGTGTACCAATAGCTGCGCCAACAACCCCCATAGCAGGAGCGCCAAATTTCCCAAAAATAAACATGTAGTTGAGCACAACATTTATAATATTAGCCAAAAAAGTAGCATACATAGGATACCGCGTGAGCGATAGGCCGTCACTAAATTGTTTGAATGCCTGAAATATAATTAAAGGCAAAAGAGATACCGCTACCAATGTAAGGTATGGCATGGCTAGATCCACAACCTCTGTGGGCTGTTTCATGGCGTACATTAAGGGTCTTGCCAAAAAAACAGCCCCTACCAATGCGATGGCTAAAATTGTACACAGAAACAGCCCATGTTTGAAAGAAGATTTCCCTTTTTCAAAGTTGTTTTCTCCATCTGCTTCTGCCACCAAGGGTGTAATTGCCGTAGAAAAACCAATCCCTAAAGACATTGCGATGAACATAAAACTATTTCCTAAAGATACTGCCGCCAATTCTGCGGTACCCAATTGCCCTACCATGATATTATCTACAAAAGCAACAAGTGTATGCCCTAGCATACCCAAAATAACCGGAGTGGCAAGTTTTAAATTGTATTTGAATTCTTTTGTATATTGGGCTAACAAGAAATTTTATTTTCATGCAAAGATAAAAACCTAGATGTTTTGAACACTAGCTTTTAAGTTATTATCTAGTAAATAAAATCTAAGATGTATTACTGAAATGTAAGTCAACTTCCTATTTCTTTTGTAAAACAACAAAAGTACCTTTAAAAAAAGAAAACAATGCAATCTAAAGCAACCACTGCCAAGCAATACCTCAAGCAATTACCACAAGAGAGAAAACAAGTAATGACAAAACTTAGAGATATTATTTTGAAGAACCTTCCTAAAGGTTTTGAAGAATGTATGAACTACGGTATGTTGGGTTATGTTGTACCTCACAGCATGTATCCAGACGGATATCATGTAAATCCGAGCCTTCCATTACCCTTTATAAATTTGGCTTCTCAAAAAAACAATATCAGTCTTTACCACTCTGGAATATATAGCGATCCAGAACTTATGCAGTGGTTTGTAAATGAGTACCCAAAACATGCAAGCAACAAATTAGACATGGGGAAAAGTTGCATCCGTTTTAAAAATATAGAAAAAATACCTTTTGATTTGATTGCCCAATTATGCGCTAAGATGACACCACAGCTTTGGATTGAAAAATATGAAAAGGTCATAAAAAAATAATACCATCAGTAAGCCAATTGCAATACATGCTCACTTTAAAGAAATTCCAGTATTAGACTTATTTGGAGCTGGCTTCTTATACAAGACTTTTTCTCTACCAGANCAGATAAGCTTCAATTTTGAAATTCCAGACACCATGCTGGGCAGGCAAGCAGAAGCTATTTTTGAGAGTATTATTAACGCATCTAAGTCTTACAAATTACTGGCTGCAAACATCCAAATACAAAGCCCTACAAAAACCATAGGAGAGTTAGACTATTTACTTGAACAGAGAAAAACAAAAACTCAAATACATGTAGAGTTATCTTGTAAGTTTTACTTATTTGACCCCGATAGCCTTGGCACCTTTGAGCAAAAATGGATAGGACCAAACAAAAAAGATTCCTTACAAGACAAAATNACCAAACTGCGTGAAAAACAATTCCCATTGTTGTTTAACAAAAACTCAGAAAAACTTATAGAAAAAAGAGGTTTTAATGCTTCAAGAGCTACACAACAATGTTATCTAAAAGCCTCACTATACCTACCTATTGGGCAGAGCATTCTTGCGCTACCTAAAGCATATCAAAAATGTGTTGTAGGATACTGGATGTATTACCAACAGCTTACCCTAGATGACAGCTGCAGCTATGCTGTTGTAGAAAAAAAACAGTGGTTACTCCCACCCAAATCAATTAGCCATTGGTGTAACGCTACAGAAGTACAAGTTAAAATTTTAGAATCACTAAAAAATAAAAAAGCACCACAAGTCTATAAAAAAAGTGGTGCAGATATTGAAAAATTCTTTGTGGTATGGTGGGATTTAAAATAGGTTCTTATGCTGTTATTTTAAAAATTATTTTTTAAGTTGAGTAAGGCTATTTTTTACGCCATTGGTATCCATTAAATAGATGAGGCTTGTCATGGTAGCAGCTCCAAGTTCTAACTCTCTTTTGTTTACGGCATCAAAAGTATCATTCTCTGCATGATGGTAATCAAAATAGCGCTGGCTATCTGGACGCAAACCAGCTAGTACAATACCCTCTTTTTTTAGCGGCCCTATATCTGCGCCACTGCCACCTTTTTCAAAATAATGAATCAGATAAGGCTTAAACAAAGGTTGCCAACTTTGTATTTGGGAAAAATTAGCAGCATCACAATCAAAAGAAAAACCTCTTGGGGTAAAACCACCAGAATCACTCTCTAAAGCAAAGACATGGTTCTCTGCCTTTAGGGTTGCCTGTGTGGCATATTCATTACCGCCACGCAAACCGTTTTCCTCATTCATAAACAAGACAACACGGATGCTGTGTTTTGGCGTGTAGCCCGTCTTCTTTAATAAACGTAGTACATCCATAGATTGTACAACTCCAGCTCCGTCATCATGAGATCCATCTCCCAAATCCCAGGAGTCTAGATGGCCCCCCACTATCATGTACTTATTTGGATAGGTACTCCCTGTAATTTCACCAATAACGTTGTGGGATTCTACATCTGGATATATTTTACAGTTTTGCTTAAAATAAAAGTTGAGCTCTGGAATGAGCCTCAAGGTATTGCTTAGTTTGTTGGCATCATTAGTGCTAATAGCGCAGGCTGGAATCCTTTTGCTAGAGGGCATATCTCCATAACTCATCGCACCGGTATGCGGGAAATCATCATTACGCAAATTCATAGAACGCACTACAATACCAACCGCGCCGTATTTTGCTGCTTGTTTTGCTCCAGAGTATCGTTGGTCTACACACCCTCCATAGGCCTCAAAAGTCTGGATTAAATCTGCCTGCATTGGGCGATTAAAAAACACAATTTTACCTTTAATATTTTTACTACCTAAGGCATCTAACTCCTCTAGAGACGAAACTTCAATAACGTTTGCTTTTATACCTGCATTTGGCGTGGCTATAGAACCCCCAAGGGCACAAATATTCATTACACTTGTTACCCCAGGACCCGTTTCCATGTAGCTATACTCTTTTAAACCACGAACCCATTTGGGTACCATAACAGGCTGTAACCAAACCCTATCAAGGCCTAACTTCTCTAGTTCTTCTTTGGTGTATTGTACAGCCTTTTGAGCATTGATAGATCCAGAAAGCCTTCCGCCAATTTTATTTGATAGATGATCCAGCCAAGCATAACTATTTCCGTTGAGCAGAGACTCTTTATAGATAGCCTCTAACATGGCTGCATCTTTCTCACTTGTATTTTGGGCATCTATGGTTTTTCCCGTGTAAATTAGCAGCAATACAACTAGTAACTTTTTCATAGTATTTGGTGTTTTTTTTATCAGTAAGCAATCAAGTACAATAGCATTTTTTTTCACTGCTATTTACTGGCAAATAGGCTTACATCTTTTTCTGTTACCTTATCACTACCAAGTATAATAAGGCGTTCGACAACATTACGTAATTCTCTAATATTCCCTGTCCAATCATATTCTTGAAGCAATACAATGGCCTTTGGACTAAATTTCTTTTGCGCTGTACCCTGTTCTATGGCTATTTTTTCAGCAAAGTGGTTTACCAGTAGTGGGATATCTTCTCTTCTATTATTTAAAGCAGGAACATCAATTAATATTACAGCCAAGCGATGGTATAAATCTTCTCTAAAATTTCCTTCAGAAATCTCCTTCTTTAAATCTTTATTAGTGGCGGCTATGACCCTAACATCTACTTTAAAGTCCCTATCACTCCCTACCCGTTGTACTTTATTTTCTTGCAAGGCTCGCAGCACTTTTGCCTGGGCAGATAAACTCATATCTCCAATTTCGTCTAGAAAAATGGTGCCTGCATTGGCAGTTTCAAACTTTCCTGCTCTGTCTTTATTGGCAGAGGTAAAGGCACCTTTAACATGACCAAACAACTCACTCTCTATAAGCTCGGCAGGTATAGCGGCGCAATTAACCTCTATCATTGGGCCCTTACTGCGATTGCTTTTTTGGTGTATCCAGTGCGCTACTAATTCTTTACCCGTTCCGTTGGGGCCTGTTATAAAAACACGGGCTTCTGTTGGAGCAACTTTTTCGATCATGTCTTTAATCTCAGACACAGCATTGCTTTGGCCAATCATCTGGTAATGCTTACTTACTTTCTTTTTTAAACGTTTGTTCTCAACAACGAGTTCTTTACTATTTAAAGCAATACGAACGGTATTGAGTAATCTATTTAAATCTGGGGGTTTTGAAATGTAATCAAAAGCGCCAAGGCGCATGGTTTGTACTGCCGTATCTAAATCTCCATGACCAGATATCATAACCATTGGCGTCTCTGGCTTTATTTTTTTAGCTGCTTGCAACACCTCAACGCCGTCCATTTTTGGCATCTTGATGTCGCAGAGTACCAAATCAAAATCCTCATCTTTGATTTTCTCGATACCAGCAAGGCCGTCTTCGGCCTGAGTTACTTGGTAGGCGCTGTTTTCTTCAGTAAGGATTTTAACCAACACCCTACGAATAGCAGCTTCATCCTCAATAATTAATATTTTTGCCATGGATTTATTTTCTAATATTTCAGCAAGATACAATGACTTGCAAGCCTTTTAAATATGTTGTTATATAGACGAGCTTGCACCCAAAGATATTACAGTGTTTTATTGATAATATGAATGTCTCTTTGTGGAAATGGAATAGAAACATTATTTTCTCTAAAGAGTTGATCTATTCTAAATCTAATTTCACTTTTTATTTTTGGGTCAGAAAAACTATCTGTAATAAAAAACAATACACTGAATTGTAATGCAGATTCTCCAAAATCATCAAAAATAACAAAGGGCTTTGGTGTTTTTAAAACACCGCGTTGTTCGCTTACGCTTTGCAGTAAAAGGGCTTCTACTTTTTTTACATCACTGCCATAGGCAACACCAATTTTAACAGCTTCTCGGGTTGTTTTGTGATTTTGAGTGTAGTTAATAATAATTTCTGAAATAAACTTATGGTTTGGAATCACCACTATTTTATCATCTCTTGTGATGGCTCTTGTCGTTCTTAAGGTAACTTCTATGACTCTTGCCACCTTCCCATCTACNTCCACAATATCTCCTACAAGCAATGATTTATCTATAAAAATAAATATCCCTCCTATTACATCTTGAAAAAGTTCTTGAAGGGCTAGCCCAAGNCCTACCAAAAGTGCCGCAGAGGCTGCTAAAAAGGGTGTTACGTTAATACCTGAAGCACTTAAAACAGCAAAGCCAACAATGATATAGGTGATGTATTGTATAAACTTAAAAAAGCTTATAAATTTTAGCTTATCCGGCTCTTGCATGTTACGAGTAAGTAGTACCCGAATCCACTTTAAAAAAAACCGAGCGCCTACAAAAGACAAAACCACCAAAAGTAAAGTCCAAACAGCAATGCGAACTTTATGATCTCCAGTGCCCAAAGTAAAACCTAGGTCTAAAAAACTTTTTATAGCTCCCCATATGGTTTGTGTTACTGTTTCTGTGATATTTTCTTGCACGTCTTGTGGTATTTAATTGCCCGTAAGCATGTTATCGTAAAATTAAAGAAATCTTAAGGGTATTGCGTGCAATAAAAGAAAAAATTAATACCATTGGCCAACAAACTTTTTGCTACTTAGTATTTAAGCCATTTTATAAGATCTTTATAGGTTGGTTTTTTACCATACATTAAGATACCTACACGATAAATCTTTGCAGCAAAAAACACCATACCAATAAAAGTAACAAATAAAATAGTTACAGAAAGCACCTGTTGCCATATTGGTACTCCAAAAGGAATACGCATCAACATTACCACCGGTGATGTAAATGGAATGTAACTAAAAACCTGTGAAACCATGCCATGTGGGTTTTCTATAACCGTAAAAAATCCAACATAGATAGATAAAATTAATGGCATTATTACCGGTATCATAAACTGCTGGGTGTCTGTCTCATTGTCTACAGCAGCTCCGATCGCTGCATATAAAGAGGCATATAACAAATAACCTCCAACAAAAAATAGTAAAAACATAATAACCAAATTAGTTAAAGGTAAACCCTCATAAGCGCGATAGGCTTCTAGAAATAAACTACTAGAGCCACCACTAGCCTGGGTTATCATTTCTTGCTGCTGTGATTGTGCAGCTCCAGGATCTATACCAAAGACCACACTTACAACAGAGGTTAAAATACTGATGAGAATTACCCAAGCTATAAACTGAGTAACACCGGCAAGGGAGGTCCCTATAATTTTACCTAGCAATAACTTAATAGGTTTCACAGAAGAAATAATAATTTCAATAATCCTGCTGGTTTTTTCTTCTATTACACTACGCATAATCATATTTCCNTAGATAATAATAAACATAAACAGTAGGTATCCTGCGGCGCCNCCAAAAATCAATTTAGCGATAGCATCTGCCTTTGAAGTTTTTTTACCTTCAAAAGTTTCTTGTTTGGTGTCTACCGATATACGCAATGCTTTAATTTTATCTGCATCTATGTTCGCTTGTTTTAATATAGCCGTATTAACATGAGACGCAATACTATTTTCTATATCTCTGATTATGGATAATGATGGAGACTCCTTAGAATAAAAAGTAGTTGCTGTTGCCAACTCCTCAAGGGTTGCAGTCTTGGGGATATGTAACACTCCATATACAGAGCCATCAACACCTAATAATTTGGCNTCATCTATAGATATGTTGTTTAAAACAGTATATTTTTCTGTGGCGGTGTNTTTAAAGTTATTGGCCAACACACCCGTTTGATCAACAATCGAAATATCACGAATATTGTCATTATTAATGCTAGATAAATAGCCTACCAAGGCAAAAATACCCACAAATATCAAGGGGCTTAAAAAAGTCATTACAATGAAAGACTTATTGCGCACCTTATTGATGTATTCTCGCTTAATGATTAATGAAAGATGATTCATAAGGTTTAGTTTTTTTGTATTGTTTCAATAAAAATATCATTGGCAGTGGGTATCACCTCAACAAAGTGATTGAGTGTCCCCTTAGAGGTTAAATAACTTACCAAGTCATTAGAGGAGGTATTTTGTGGTAGTTTAATTTTGTATTTTAAGGCATCGTTAATGCTCTTAAAATGGGCTGTCTGCAGGTCAAATTTCTCTTTGAGTTGCGAAATAACCTGCGTTTTATTTTCTGTAATAAGGCCAACTTCAAAGGTGTTTGAGCGGTAGCTTTTTTTAATATCTATTAATTTTCCGTCCAATATTTTGTTGGACTGGTGTATCAGGGCAATGTGATCACACATCTGCTCTACAGATTCCATACGGTGGGTTGAGAATATAACTGTAGCACCATTATCACGAAGTCTTAAAATTTCATCTTTAATAAGACCTGCATTTATAGGATCAAAACCACTAAAAGGTTCATCAAATATAAGAAGTTTAGGCTCATGAAGTACCGTAACAATAAACTGCACTTTTTGTGCCATTCCTTTACTTAACTCCTGGATTTTTTTATCCCACCATTGTCCAATTTCTAGACGCTCAAACCAGTATTTCAATCGTTTTTTCGCTTCTTTTGCAGACAAACCTTTTAACTGTGCAAGGTACACACACTGCTCCCCTACCTTCATTGACTTATACAGACCCCGCTCCTCTGGCAAATATCCTATGTGTTGAATATGATCTGGACGCAATGGCTCTCCATCCAAAAAAACACTACCACTATCTGGCATAGTGATTTGATTGATAATACGTATGAGTGATGTCTTTCCTGCACCATTTGGTCCTAGAAGTCCAAAAACAGCTCCTTTCTCTACAGCGATTGACACATTGTTTAAAGCGGTAAATTCACCATATTTTTTTGAAACTGAATTGGCTTGTAATAAATATTCCATATGCTAATTAATGAGTTGTAAAGGTATTAATTTTTAATGTCTGATTGCTCTGCAGTACTTAATATTTGTTTGTTTTTTAGTGCATTTGTTACACTTTTGTAAAACAAAAAACCTCTCACAGAAAAACCATGAGAGGTAAAAAAAATTGCTATGAAAAAGAAAAAAACACTACTAGCGTAATAGTGATGAAACAAATATAATAAAATTAATCTCTTTTTGCAACTATTATGAAAACATGTCTTTTACTTTCTCAAAGAAAGACTTGTCTTCTTCTTCTGGTTTGGGCTGAAAATGAGCATCTTCACTCATTTTTTCAAAAAATTCTTTTTGTTCTTTATCAAGTGTTTTTGGTGTCCAAACATTTACATGTACCAATAAATCCCCGGTTCCATATCCATTAATTGAAGGAATTCCTTTTCGTCTTAAACGTAAAATTTTACCACTTTGCACACCACTTTCTATGGGTATTCTTACCCTCCCGGTTACAGTATCTATCTCTTTTGAGGTACCCAATGCAGCCTCAGAAAAACTAATGTACATATCATGATGCAAGTTATCTCCCTCGCGTTGTAGGCTATCATGGGGTATTTCCTCTATGGCTACCAGTAAATCTCCAGAGATACCATTTCCTGGAGCATCATTCCCTTTACCAGATACTTTTAACTGCATTCCATCAACAACCCCTGCTGGTATTTTTATAGAAACCGTCTCCTCTGTTGATAACATACCCTGTGCATCTGCATTGGCAGGTTTTTTTGCAACAGATTGTCCTGCGCCACCACAAGTGCTACAAGTAGCAGAGGTCTGCATACGACCCAAAATAGTGTTTTGAATCTTCATTACTTGACCACTACCATTACAGGTACTACAGGTATTAAATGT
>JGI24539J26755_10001172_pt1 | contig 12218 bp, 9 predicted proteins | sample NorSeaMetagenome_2_FD_26755 | JGI IMG/M metagenome (IMG submission 26755) | reverse complement strand
TCTATCATTGCAGGTAAAGAAGAGTTTGAACTCACAAAGGGACACATAACAATTGATGGTGAGGACATCACAGAGTTGGACGCAGAAGAAAGAGCTCACAANGGTGTTTTCCTTTCTTTTCAATACCCTGTAGAGATTCCTGGAGTTTCTGTTACAAACTTTATCAAAACTGNCATTAATGAAAACAGAAAGGCCAAAGGACTTAAGGACATGCCGGCAAGTGAGATGTTAAAGAAAATTAAAGAAAAAGCAGACTTATTAGAAATAGACCGTAAATTCTTATCTCGTTCTCTTAACGTTGGCTTTTCTGGAGGAGAGAAAAAACGTAATGAGATTTTTCAGATGGCCATGTTAGAACCTAAGCTGGCCATTTTAGATGAGACAGATTCTGGACTAGATATTGATGCCCTTAAAGTTGTTGCCAATGGTGTAAATAAATTAAAAAATAAAGACAATGCAGTTATTGTTATTACACATTACCAAAGACTACTAGACTATATAGTTCCGGATTTTGTACACGTTATAATGGATGGTAAAATTGTAAAATCTGGAACAAAGCAACTTGCCTATGAGCTAGAAGAAAAAGGATATGACTGGATAAAAGAGGAATTGGTTTAACTGACCATGGCACTGAAAATTCTGAACTAAAAAAATGAATTTAAAAGAAAAATTACAATCCTCATACCTTGCTTTTGAAGATCACTTGCAAGCAGACTCGCCATTACACGATGTGCGCAATAAAGCTATGAAGAATTTCGAGACCAACGGGTTTCCTAGCAAAAAAGAGGAGGCATGGAAATATACCTCCCTCAAGGCATTGCTAAATAAAGAGTTTAGCATCTTTCCAAAAAATGATAATGCTATAGAGTTTAAAGACGTAAAAGAATACTTCTTAAATGACATTGACACCTACAAAGTCGTTTTTATAGACGGGGTTTATAGTTCTTTTTTATCTCAAATCACTCACGATGTTATTGATGTTTGTTTGATGTCATCCGCGCTTAATAAGTCTAAATATAGTTCTATTATAGAAACTTATTTTAACAAAGCGGCTAATTCAGAGAGTCTCACCTGTTTAAACACAGCTTTTGCAAAAGAAGGCGCTTACATACGTATTGCAAAACACAAGGAGGCGCAAAAACCCATTGAGATTATAAACTTTGCTACAGGAACAGAAGCAGCTACCATGTTGCAGCCTCGAAATTTAATTATTGTTGAAGAAAATGCACATGTTCAAATCATTGAGCGTCACCAAAGTTTAAACNAGAACGAAGTACTTACCAATAGTGTTACCGAAATATTCCTAGAGAAAAGAGCTAATGTAGATTACTATAAGATCCAAAACGACACCCAAAACGCCTCACTCATAGACAGCACTTTTATACAGCAACAACGCGAGAGTATTTGTAGTGTCCATACCTTTTCCTTTGGCGGAAAATTAACCCGTAATAATCTAAACTTCAAACAGCTTGGAGAGCGTTGTGATTCTATACTAAACGGAGTCACCATGATTGAGGACAAGCAACATGTAGATCACAACACCCTTGTACATCATATTGCCGAAAATTGTGAAAGTCATCAAGATTACAAAGGGGTTTTTGACGACAGTGCAACAGGGGTTTTTAACGGAAAAGTATACGTAGAAAAGCAGGCTCAAAAGCTAGATGCTTTTCAGAAAAACAATAATATTTTAATTAGCAATAAAGCTACCATAAATGCAAAGCCGCAGCTAGAAATTTTTGCAGATGATGTAAAATGCTCTCATGGTTGTACCATAGGACAGCTAGATCAAGAAGCCATGTTTTACTTGCGTTCTCGTGGTATTGCCAACAAAGAAGCTAGAGCATTACTTATGTATGCCTTCGCTAATACGGTATTAGAGAGTGTAAAAATTCCTGAATTAAAAGGACGTATTAATAAATTAATTGCCAACAAAATTGGTGTTAATTTAGGGTTTGACCTTTAAAGATTTAAAATGTAGTTGGCACTCCAGTAGTAAAGTCTAGTTAAAATAACCTCTTGAGGTTCTTTACTGAAACTGTACAGAGTTAAAAACAGATTATTAAGTTAATCTCAAATAAAGCATATATGTTTGATGTAACTACTATAAGAAAAGACTTTCCCATACTTTCAAGAAAAGTAAATGGGAGGCCGCTTGTGTATTTAGACAATGCAGCCACATCTCAAAAACCACAGCAGGTTATTGACTGTATTGTAGATTATTATGCAAACTATAATGCAAACATTCACAGAGGAGTTCATGCCTTGTCTCAAGAAGCTACAGATGCATATGAAGCCTCAAGAAAAAAAATACAAACCCATTTTGGAATTGCCAAGTCTCATGAGGTTATTTTCACTTCTGGAACCACCCACAGTATAAATATCGTAGCAAATGGTTTTGCAAGTATCCTCTCTGCAAATGATGAAATTATTGTTTCACAATTAGAGCACCATTCAAACATTGTGCCTTGGCAAATGCTTTGCAAGACCACCGGTGCTATTTTAAGAGTGATTCCTATGAATCTAGAAGGGGGGCTAGANATGGACGCTTACCAAGAGTTGCTNTGCTCAAAAACAAAACTAGTTTTTGTCAATCATATTTCAAATACCTTAGGTACTATAAACCCAATTGAGTTTATGACCCAACAGGCACACCAGGTTGGCGCCGCCATACTTATAGATGGTGCGCAATCTTGCTCGCACATAAAGCCAGATTTGGCTGCATTAGATTGTGATTTTTATGTTACTTCTGCACACAAAATGTGTGGCCCTACAGGTATTGGTATGCTGTATGGAAAAGAAGCTTGGCTTGAAAAACTACCGCCCTTTCAAGGGGGTGGAGAAATGATAGATCAAGTTACTTTTGAGCAAACAACCTACGCAGGACTGCCAAATAAATTTGAAGCAGGAACACCAAATGTTTGTGGAGGCATTGCTTTTGGAGCAGCCATTGACTACCTTAACACTATAGGTTTTGACGCTATTGCAAATCATGAAGAGGCTCTTTTGAACTATGCTACAAAAAAATTATTAGCCATTGATGGGTTAAAAATTTATGGTACAACAAAAAAGAAAACATCTGTAATCTCTTTTAACATAGAAGGTATTCACCCCTATGATATTGGAACCATAGTTGATAAATTGGGGATTGCTGTTCGTACAGGACAACACTGCACTCAGCCTATAATGGATTTCTTTACTATCTCAGGTACCGTAAGAGCGTCATTTGCCTTCTACAACACACAGGAAGAAATTGACATTTTTGTTGCTGCCGTTGAAAAAGCTAAAATGATGCTATCATAAATAAATCTGTTATGAAAAAAATAGTCTTAACCAGTATATTCCTTTGTTTTTTAATATGGAGTTGTAATTGTACAAAAAAAGTAGTTGCAGATACCCCATCAGCATTATTGTCTGGGATTTTTACTGTACTCACTATTAATGAAGAAGAGATTTCTCCACCTGCAGTACTAGAATTTAACAAGGCAGAGAATAAAATATCAGGAAATGCTGGGTGCAATGATTTTTCAGGAAAGTACACTCAAGATGCTGACGCGTTAAATATAGGTTTACTTACCTCAACAAAGNTGTATTGTGATGGGGCAATGAAAAATGAGTACGCTATACAACGGGTTTTAAAAAATGTGGGGTCATTTGACATTTCAAACGGAACTCTTACCTTGTATTCAAGGATAGAAAAAAAGCCACTTCTCACAGCCATTAAAAACAAAGAATAACTATGACTATTAAAGCAATACAAGAAGAGCTAATAGAAGAATTTGCCATGTTTGATGACTGGATGCAGCGCTATGAGTATATGATAGATTTGGGAAAATCTTTACCCCTTATACAAGCAAAAAACAAAACCGATGATAGGGTTATTAAAGGGTGTCAATCAAAGGTATGGTTAGAGGCAGAGCTAAAAGAAGATAAAATGGTTTTCTCTGCAGATAGTGACGCTATTATCACCAAAGGCATTATTGCTATTTTAATAAGAACATTTAACCACCAAACCCCTACCGATATTTTAAATGCAAACACAGATTTTATAGACAAAATTGGCCTAAAAGAACATTTGTCTGCCACAAGAGCAAATGGGTTGACCTCTATGATTAAAAAATTAAAATTGTATGCCACAGCATATCAAGCGAAATTAAACAGCTAGTTGTTTTACATTATACTAAAGTTATAAATTGATTACCATTATGGAAGACGAAACATTAGACACACAGGCACTAGGAGAAAAAATTGTAAAGGTCTTAAAGTCAATCTATGACCCAGAAATTCCTGTAGATATTTATGAATTGGGTCTTATTTATGATGTTTTTGTAAATGAAGACAACAACGTAAAAATATTAATGACCCTTACCACACCAAACTGCCCAGTTGCAGAAACCCTGCCCGTGGAGGTAGAGGACAAAGTAAAGTCCCTTAAAATGGTAAATGATGCAGAGGTTGAAATAACCTTTGACCCACCATGGACCCAAGATCTAATGAGTGAAGAGGCCAAACTAGAATTAGGTATGCTATAAGTATAGTTTCATGGCAAAAGAAATTGTAAATAGAGTCGCAAATAGTGTCTTAAAAACTATAGATTTAGAGCAGCTATATCCAAAAGGTACTAGAGTTGCTTTTGATATTGCCCCCTGGTTACAGGAGGGTATCATACTTCGCGAAAAAGACTTTAGAGANGCTGTCTCTAGACACCCCTGGGAGCAATATAAAAANCAGTATGTTTNCATACACTGCACTACAGAGGCTATTGTTCCTGCATGGGCTTTTATGCTTGTTAGTACAAAATTAATCCCTCATACCAAAAAAACAGTGATTGGATCTCAACAGACTCTTGAAACAATCTTGTTTACAGAGGTTTTAAACAATTTAGATATTGGTCAATACCAAGACACTCCTGTTATAATTAAAGGGTGTGCAAACAAACCAATACCGGATGCAGCTTATGGAATGTTGATTTCAAAATTACAACCCATTGCAAAAAGTATAATGTATGGAGAGGCCTGCTCTTTTGTGCCTCTTTATAAAAAGTAGTNTCCCATAAAAGTGCTGTTTAATCTAAANAATCATAGTTTGATGAAAAANACACTCCTATCAATTAGCTTCTTCCTGTTTGCTTTCACTGGGTTTTCACAAGAAAAAAAAGAGGTAAATAAAAGTCCTTGGAGTAAAGCTACAAATCTGTCACTTCTTTTTAATCAAGCAGCATTTAACGACCAGTGGCAAGGGGGTGGTACGTCAAATTATGCAGCAAATTTTGGACTCACCCATGATGCCAACTACAGTAAAGAAAACATTACCTGGGATAACCGCGTTGTTATAGACTACGGTATTGCCAATCAAAAAAATCAAGAATTTACTAGAAAAACCAATGATAGATTTGAGTTCAACTCCCTATTAGGTAAACAAATTAAAGAAACACCATGGTATTATTCTTTTTTCTTAAATGCAAGAACTCAACTTGCCAATGGCTATGATTTTGAAGAAGACGAAGATGGAAATCCAATTAGATCTAAAACTACAAAAATTTTATCTCCAGGTTATTTCCAAGCAGGTCTGGGAATGCTATGGAAAAAAAGTGATAACCTAAAACTTAACATTGCTCCTGCAACAGGACGTTTAATCATCGTTAATAGTCAGTTCACAAATGTTGGGCAAGGACAAAGTGATATTGATGCTTTTAACCAAATTGGGTATTTTGGGGTATATGCAAATGAAACTTCACGTTTCGAATTTGGTGCTGCCGTTGGAGGGTACGGAAAATTCACTTTGTCAAAAAATATAGTGATGGAAAATGTGCTTAATTTATACAGTAACTATCTTGAAGACCTTGAAAATATAGACATAGACTACACCCTGAACCTAGTGATAACTGCAAACAAATGGATTACTACAAATGTAGCCTTTCAAGCCATGTATGATGATAATGCCGTAAAAGGATTTCAAATTAGAGAAGCGCTAGGGGTTGGGCTCACCTATGGATTTTAAAAAAATACTGCAATAATAAAACCAAATTGAAGAGTAAGGGTTCTACGCTTTAGTTTTTCGGGTACTATTCAATGTACTCTTGAGGATATAAAAAACTATTGTAGGGAAACCGTGTTACATGAATTTCACGAACCTTATCATACACTACTTTTCTAAAACTTTCAAAGTTTTGTTTCTCTAAGGCAGACACAAAAATAGCATTCCCATTTGTTTTATTCATCCAAGTTGCTTTCCACTCCTCTAGGGTAAAGTGCTCTTTTGTTTTCTCGGTCACCAGATCATCGCTATCTATGGTTTTATTAGTGAAGGCATCAATTTTATTAAATACCATAATTGTTGGTTTGTCTGCACTTTTTATCTCGTCCAAAATAGTACCTACACTGGCAATATGATCTTCAAAACTTGGATGTGAGATATCTACCACATGTAATAGTAAATCTGCCTCTCTTACCTCATCTAGGGTGCTTTTAAAAGATTCTACAAGTTGTGTTGGGAGTTTCCGTATAAAACCAACGGTATCGGTAAGTAAAAANGGAAGGTTCCCTACCACTACTTTGCGCACNGTGGTGTCTAGAGTAGCAAATAATTTGTTTTCTGCAAACACATCACTTTTACTAATTGCATTCATTAAAGTAGATTTCCCAACGTTGGTGTATCCTACAAGTGCTACCCTTACTAATTTACCGCGATTCCCTCGCTGGACTTCCATCTGGCGATCAATCTTTTTTAGCTTTTTTTTGAGCAGTGAAATACGGTCTCTAACAATACGTCTATCTGTTTCAATTTCTGTTTCTCCGGGTCCTCGCATCCCAATCCCTCCACGTTGCCTCTCTAGGTGTGTCCACATACCAGCAAGTCTTGGGAGTAAATACTCGTACTGAGCAAGCTCTACCTGAGTTCTAGCATAACTTGTTTGAGCGCGTTGTGCAAAAATATCTAGTATCAAATTGGTGCGATCAATGATTTTACACTCTAGAATTTTTTCTATGTTTTTTTGTTGCGCCGCAGAGAGTTCATCATCAAAAATAACCGTCCCAACACCATGCTGCTGGACATAGCTAAGGACCTCTTCTAGTTTACCCGTCCCTATAAAGGTTTTAGGATTTGGTTTTTCCATTTTCTGCACAAAACGTTTGAGTACTTCACCGCCTGCGGTGTAGGCTAAAAACTCAAGTTCGTCAAGGTATTCTACAGATTTTGCTTGATCTTGTTTTTGAGTAATTAAACCAATGAGTATGGTTTTTTCGTATTCAATGTCTTTTTCTTCTATCATAGGTATTTAAAAAAGCAAAGGTACGAAAGACAAATAGACTATTTTCAATACATGATACGCTAAGGTTATTTATTTTAGAGCTCAAAAAAGAGCTGCCTTTTAAATCTCAAATCTTATTCCAAAAAAACAAAATGGNTTGTAGTTGAAGCAAAATTAATTGTATTTTAAAAGAACGTAAAATAATTGTTTACGGGTAGGCCAAAATTAGTTTTTTAGCCCAATTACAGGGTTTTAATCGGTAAATTAGGGTCCTACATCTAAAATCAGATGTAAGCTAACATTACATTAAATTTTTATTTAAATTTAACTACAAAATAATACCAAAATAAAATCTAAATGAATATTAAATTACTCACTCAAAAAAATACACCCATGTATCGATTTGTAAAGAACCTAAGCACTACTATAGCACCTATGGTGGTTTTTTTATGCCTTAGTGTGTCATATAGCCAAACCACGATTCCTTGTGGCGATGGTGCTTTTAATGACACCTACTGCTATACTCCCAATGATACTACCCAAATTGTATATACTAGTGATACAGGTTTCCCGCTAAGACTTACATTTATTGAAGGTCAAGTAGAGCTAAATTTTGATGAAGTTATCATCTTAGACTCAGACGGAGTTACCAATCTTAATGCTGGTAACCCATACGGAAATACGGGTGATATGTCAGGATTTGTTTTCGAATCTAGTGGAGACACAATAACACTTCAAGTTGCCTCAGATGGTATTGCAAGTTGTACAGACGGCTTATTTGTACCATTAAATTATGATATTAATTGTTTAACCTGTACAGATCCAACCATTGAGTTTACAAACGACGGAATGTGTGAAACGGGTCAACAATTTACCATTGGTGTAGATATTACAGACCTTGGTAGTTCCACAAGCATCACAGTTACCGATGACCAGGGAAGCGCGGCGCAAACTGCAACAACAGCAGGTGTTTTATTCTTCGGTCCTTACCCTGCAACAACAGGAGTTACCTTCACTGTTGAAACTGGAGATTTAAACTGTGATTTCACAAGTGGTATTATTGAGTGTCAAGCCCAAGGAAGTTGTGATGTATTGGATGCTGGATTTGATATGTTTATTGATTGTGAAACATTTTGTACAGATCTAGTTGCAGATTATATTGCACTACCTAACCTAGACACTACCTCGTATCAAATACAAGGCCCTCTTTGTGATGTGCCTGCTGTTACCGGTGGTGCTCCAACAAATTTAACAATAGATGATATTTGGAGTGGTGTGATTGCATTGCCTTTCGAATTTAATTTTTATGGCAATTCTTATACAAATGTTGTGGCTGGTGCAAATGGGCAACTATCTTTTAACGCTGCTTTGGCCGGAAATTATAATGGATGGGCGATGGATCCTGCAGACCAGATTCCAACCAATGATGCCAACTATCCATTAAACACTGTTTTTGGTGCATATCACGATATTAATCCTGCGGTTGCTCCGGCTGCTCCAGATAGAATAAATTATTTTGTTACTGGAGTTGCTCCTTTTAGAATTTTTGTACTAAACTTTAATGCAGTTCCTCAGTTTGGGTGTAATGAGCTTTTAACAACGCAGCAAATCTTGTTGTATGAATCATTAAATGTAATTGATGTAAATATTATCAATAAGCCTGTGTGCGCAACCTGGAATGACGGTCTTGCTGCCATAGGGTTACAAGGAAACAATCTTACAGAATTTAGTGTCCCTGAAGACAGAAATGTTGGAACATGGGAGGTTACCAATGAAAATTGGCGTTTTGTTCCTAATGGAGGACCTGTTACAAATGCAAGTGTTTTTGAATGGAGAGATGCTGCTGGAAACGTACTTAGTAACGATCCTCTTTTTACGGTATGTCCAGATCAAACTACTGTATATACCGCGGCACTNGTGGTAGAACTTCCTGACGGAAGTTTTGATGANCTTACAGATNCAATAACAGTAACNAAAGAATCTGGATGTTCTCCTTTTGATTGTACAGATGATGTGTTCTTAGAAGATTTCGGAACTGGTGTTGGTAGAGCTACCCACCCTTTTACTCCTTTAGAATTTAATGCCACTACACAATTAGAGGCAAACCAGTATGCTGTAACAAATATTTCAACCGGTCTTAATTTTGGATGGCATCAAGGCATGGAAGACAATACCAGTGGTGACACAAACGGAAGAATGATTTTCTACAACCCTTCTGAAGACACAAGTCAAACAGAACTTTACAGAAGAGATCTCGCCGTAACGGCAAACACCTCTCATATTTTTGATTTTGCCATGACAACAGTTTATGATATCGATAGTGGTATTTGCCCAGGAACAGGTACAGATTCAAGAGTTATTTATCAAATCGAAGACTCAGCGGGTACTGTTCTGGCAACAAGTACAACTGGAAATGTACCAAATGGTGCAAATCCAAACTGGATTAGATATTCTCTAGAGTTTAATCCTGGAGATAACACAACTATCCAAGTGGTTCTATTAAATGATATTTTTGGAGCCTGCGGGAACGACCTTGCCGTAGATGACCTTAGAATTCGTGCAGAGGGCACCTCGCCAACAATAGAAGACCCTATGGATATGTTCTCTTGTGAGGACACCCCGGGAAGCGAGGATGCAACCTTTGATCTTACCTCTCAAATCGATGAAATATTAAATGGTCAAAACGCTGCAGATTTTGAAATCACATTCCATACCACTCAAGGGGATGCAGACTTGGGAGATAACCCAATAGCAACTCCTGCTGCATATCAAAACACGGTGAATCCTGAAACTATATACACAAGGGTTCAGCGTTTAAATCAAGAAGATTGTTACTCTACAACATCCTTTGATTTGATTGTTGAGCTTCCTATAGTAATAACAACCAATTTGCCAACACAATTAGATGTGTGTGCTAATGAAGATGCAACTGCCATAGATGCAACCCCAACAAATAGTGGTATAGACCTTGGCTCAGTTATTTATGAGTGGAGAAACGCAGGTGGTGCCGTAGTATCAACAGATGCGGTATTTACTCCTTTAGAGTCTGGCATCTACACCGTGACAATTTCTGTCCCGCCGTGTAGCGAAACTACAGTGAGTATAGATGTAGTGGTAAAACCTGTCCCAGATCTTGATTTAGGAGAAGATGTTACCCTTTGTGATGGTGAAGATTTTGAAATTGTTCCAACTATTTCTGGAGACACAACTGGAGCCAGTTTTTTATGGAGTACAGGTGAGGTAGGCACTTCTATAATTGTAGATCAAAGTGGAACCTACTCTCTTGAAATCACTACCGTTGATGGCTGTGTTGTTTCAGATGAGATTGTTGTGGTTATTTCAGACCCAGTAGTGGTAACACTTAATGAAGATTTTAATGTTTGTCCAGATTTTGAAACTATTATTACTGCAAACTCTAGTGATGCTGGTGTAACATACCAGTGGTTCGAAAATGGAACGCTACTTCCTGACCAAAGTGAAAACACACTGGTTATTACATTGTCTCAAAATGGCTCATCAACACAACAATACAGTGTAGTAGTTACAAATAGTGATGGATGTATGGGCACAGCCGAGGTACTTGTATCGCTATACGCAGAAAATGAAAACTGTGTTATTTCTCAGGGTATCTCTCCAAACGGGGATGGCCTAAATGATGTGCTAGACCTAAGCTTCTTAAACAATAGAACAGGAATAAATTCTTTCCAGATATTTAATAGAAATGGTACCGCAGTGTATGAATTTACCAACTACTCAAACCAGTGGGGAGGACAAACCACAGATGGTGAAGAGTTNCCATCAGGAACCTATTACTATGTNTTAGGGTTAAACGNAGAAGATCCAGTATTTGGATCTAACTATACTGGTTGGGTATACATCAATAGAGAGAAAAACTAATATTATATAAAGATGAATTTGTATCGAGCTTATAGGCTTTAGAGTATTTGTATTCTTGATACAATCAATATAAAATAAACACCACAGAAATGAAAAAAATACTATCAATACCATTACTACTTTTATGTGTTTTACTTTGTTCCAAAGAGGCCTCTGCGCAGCAGGACCCTCAATACACACAGTTCATGTACAACATGAATGTTGTAAATCCTGCCTATGCAGGGTCTAAGGAGAATATTTCCTTTACCTCTTTATATAGAACACAATGGGCCGCTTTGGACGGAGCGCCAACCACATTTACTTTTTCTGGACACGGTCCATTAAATGATAAAGTTGGGGTTGGTCTATCTGCTGTCAAAGATGAGCTTGGACCGGTAAACGAAACTAATGTGTTTGCAGATTTTTCATACACTCTGCAACTAAGCTCAACCACAAAACTAGCCCTGGGTCTTAAAGCTGGAGCTACTTTTCATGATGTAGGTTTGGTAGATTTAGAGCTGCAGGATCAAAATGATCCATTTTTTAATCAAGACATTAGCAGTGTATATCCAAATATTGGAGCGGGTGCTTTTTTATATACAGACAAATTTTACGTTGGTGTATCGGTACCTAACATGTTAAACTCTGTTCATCTGGATGCTAACGGAACACAAATTGGGTCAGAAGTTAATCACTTCTTTGGGACTGCTGGGTATGTTTTTCAAGTTTCACAGAATACAAAACTAAAGCCTTCTGTTTTGGTTAAATCTGCCTTTGGAACTCCGGTTTCTTTTGACGCTAACTTAAATGCCTTATTTTTCGAAAAGTTTGAATTAGGAGTCTCTTACAGAGTTGATGACTCATTTAGTGGGCTTGTTGGCTTTCAAGTTCTGCCAGAACTTCGTATAGGATATGCCTATGATGCGGTTACTTCAGATATTAACGTTGTAGCACCATCATCACACGAGGTTATTCTAACCTTTGATCTATTTACTAACAAGCGTACTTTACGTTCACCAAGATATTTCTAATTAACAACATTTAATTTCATTGAAAATGAAAAAAATATATACCATACTTCTACTTATCG
>JGI24539J26755_10001165_pt1 | contig 12236 bp, 11 predicted proteins | sample NorSeaMetagenome_2_FD_26755 | JGI IMG/M metagenome (IMG submission 26755) | reverse complement strand
AATGCCTGGCTGGGCTCAGCGGGTTTACGGATTGCCGGTGGTACCGATGAGATTCTGAAAAACATCATCGCCGAACGGGTTTTAGGATTGCCGCAAGATCCTCGGGCAGATAAAGGTCTAGCCTTTAAAGACATTCCCTCAGGCAGCTAATAAAATCAACATAGGTCTATTAGATTATTAAGGAGTATGCGTGACATGGAAGATACCGAATATGCTGGATTTTGGATAAGGTGTGGAGCCTCGCTCATCGATACATTAATTTTTGTGGTGGTCATCTCAATACCTATGACCCTGATCTACGGTGACAACTATTGGTTCAATTTCCCTAGTGATCAAGTCACGCTAGGATACTGGGATTTCTTACTGACCCAAGTGACGCCTATTGTCGGTACTATTTGGTTCTGGCTGCGCTTTATGGGCACCCCCGGCAAAATGATACTCAATTTAAAGGTCNTCGACGCTGGCAGCGGCGATAAATTGAGCATTGGTCAAGCAATAGGGCGATATCTTAGCTATATCGTCGCGTTTCTACCGCTTTGCTTAGGTATTTTTTGGGTCGGCATAGATAAGCGGAAACAAGGCTGGCACGACAAGCTAGCGGGCACGGTCGTTATTCGCATCCGAACAACGGACCGGGTTAACTTTACGTCAACAAATACTAACAACGAAGAAGTGACTAACTAAAGATCAAGGACTATTAGTAATCATCACAGGATGTGACATATGTTTAATACCACTAAAATATGCCCTTCGTGCCATCAAAAGAAAGTGCAAACCTCAGACAAACTGACTCCCAGTGGCTCTTTTGTGTGGGAAATCTACCGAGTTATTATTCTGTTTGTACCCACTATTATAATAGTGAATTGGTCAAAGTTTTTGATCTTAGCTCAGAATACTCAAACAGGCTTTTTCTTCGGCTTTTTATTGTGCCTCTATCTATTTTTAGCGTACAAAAAATGCTGTCTACCTGAGGCAGTATAAAATTTACACATGCTCGCTATGCAATAGCCATTTCAAAGGGCCAACGCTACACCCTTTCTCTTTTAAAGAGTACTACGATGAGTAATATAAAGCCCGGAACTAAAGCGGGCCTTATAGTAATCACCATAGTCGTTTAATAGTACATTTTTCCCAGACAACACTCATCTAAGGAGATTCATTACTCCGGCCGCATGTGCGGAAACAATAATACATCTCTAATGGAGGGTGAATCAGTGAGCAGCATCACCAGCCGATCAATGCCTATACCCTCGCCCGCGGTTGGTGGCATTCCGTACTCTAATGCTCGAATATAGTCCGCGTCAAAATGCATGGCCTCATCATCACCAGCATCTTTTTCTGCCACTTGCTGCTTAAAGCGGGCTTCTTGATCTTCCGGGTCATTAAGCTCAGAAAAACCATTGGCTATTTCGCGACCGCCGACGAAAAATTCAAACCGATCAGTGACGAAAGGGTCATCATCATTACGACGTGCCAAGGGTGAAACTTCAGCCGGATACATGGTGATAAACGTCGGTTGCTCTAACAGGTGCTCTACGGTCTTCTCGAATATTTCAATCTGTACCTTACCCAGACCCCAGATATCTTTAAGCGGAATGTGCAAATCCGTGGCAATTTTACGTGCACCGGCTTCATCGCTTAGCTGTTCGGCGCTTATGTCTGGGTTGTACTGCAAAATAGAATCAAACACCGACAAGCGGACAAAAGGGTCGGCAAAGTCATAGTGGATTTCGCTTTGAATCTCTCCATCTGTATCTTTTACTGTGTTAACCACTTTTGTTGACCCCAGCACTTCGGTGGCCATTTTGCGCAACATATCTTCGGTAAGATCCATAAGATCGTTAAAATCTGCGTAGGCTTGGTAGAATTCGAGCATGGTAAATTCAGGGTTATGCCGAGTTGAAAGGCCTTCGTTTCTAAAGTTGCGATTAATTTCATAGACCCGCTCAAAACCACCCACTACAAGACGCTTGAGATAAAGCTCTGGGGCAATGCGCAAATACATGTCGATATCGAGTGCGTTGTGGTGAGTAACAAAAGGCCGTGCCACTGCGCCGCCAGGTATGACTTGCAACATCGGGGTTTCAACTTCTAAATAGTCAGCATCGTTGAGGTAACGGCGAATAAAGTCGACCACCTTAGAGCGAATACGAAAGGTGTTGCGGACGTCGGGGTTAACAATAAGGTCAACGTAGCGCTGACGATAGCGCATTTCTTGGTCAGCAAGACCATGAAACTTGTCTGGGAGTGGTCGCAGCGCCTTGGTGAGCAGTAAATATTCGTCCATTTGCACATACAAATCGCCCTTGCCTGACTTATGCAGCACACCGGTAATGCCGACAATATCGCCAAGATCTAATGACTTAGCAAAGGGTCGTGCCTCTTTGGTCACATACAGCTGAATTTGACCCGAACTGTCTTGCACGACAATAAAAGCACCGCGATTACGAATCACTCGCCCAGCAATGCAAACAACCTTTGCCAATGTCTCCAACTGTTCTTTGGTTTGCTCACCAAACCCGCTTGCAGTTGGTCTGCACTGTGGAGTGGCTGGAACTGGTTAGGAAAAGTTGGACCTTCATGCGTTCGCAGTTCATCAAGTTTTGCACGGCGTTCGGCAATGAGTTTGTTTTCGTCGTGTTGATCAGTCATGTGTACCCTGTCTATTTTGGTTATGGGTGTCTTAATTGTTGTAGAATTTACAGCCCCGCTTTTAGCGATGCGACAATAAATTGGTCTAATTTTCCATCTAATACTGCCTGCGTATTGCGCGTCTCTATGTTCGTGCGCAGGTCTTTAATGCGCGCGTCATCCAATACGTAGGATCGGATTTGACTACCCCAGCCAATATCAGATTTAGTGTCTTCAGTAGCCTGAGCAGCCTCTTGGCGTTTGCTGACTTCTAATTCGTAAAGTCTAGCACGCAACATCTGCCAACATTTGTCACGATTTTGGTGTTGCGATCGCTGGCTCTGGCTTTGCACCACCACACCGGTGGGGGCATGAGTAAGTCGCACTGCAGAATCCGTTTTGTTGATGTGCTGCCCGCCNGCACCCGATGCCCGGTANGTATCGGTGCGAACATCAGATGGGTCGATGTCAATTTCTATATTGTCNTCAATTTCTGGGGAGATGAACACTGCGGCAAAGGATGTGTGNCGACGGTTTCCTGAATCAAACGGCGATTTNCGCACCAACCGATGAACCCCAATTTCAGTGCGCAACCAACCAAAGGCNTATTCGCCAGTCACTTCAACGGTGGCGCTTTTAATGCCAGCAACATCNCCGGCTGAACATTCTAACAGTTCAGCTTTGAAGCCCTTGTCATCTGCCCAGCGCAAATACATTCGCAAAAGCATTTCTGCCCAGTCTTGTGCCTCNGTGCCGCCAGACCCAGACTGTATTTCTAAAAAGGCACTNTTTTCATCCATCGCGCCTGAGAACATGCGCCGAAATTCAAGCTTAGCGAGCTGAGTTTCCAGCGCGGCCATTTCTGCTTCAACATCTGCCACNGTATCAGCATCGTTCTCTTCCACTGCCATGCCAAGCAGCTCACGGGCATCAGACACCCCCGAATCTAGATCTTCAATGGTTTTAACGACAAGCTCTAAAGAGGCGCGCTCGCGACCCAGCTCTTGGGCCTGCTCAGGCTTGTTCCAAACGTCGGGTTCACCCAGTTCTAGCTCTACTTCAGCGAGGCGATCTTTACGGTTTTCGTAGTCAAAGATACCCCCTCAGCACGTCAGTGCGTGTTTGCAGGTCATCTAAAGCGGTGTAAATGGGGTTAACTTCCATGAGACTAGTGNCTACCTTTCGATGGTTAGCTGAACAGTTGACAGTTTTGTAATAGCGCGCATTTTACCCCACCAGAGACAGCACTCCAAGCGAAACAGTCGAGGTTGATTAACCCGTTCCAGTAGCGCACCATTACCCCACGATAATAACAACAAAAGAGGGTTTCAGGATGTTAAAAAAAATACTGCTAGCCATAGCTGTTTTAGTGGCCTATTTACTATTATGGCCCGTTCCGGTGGAACCGGTTAGCTGGGCAGCACCNNTAGANAAGGGCTTTGTGGGTGATTTTGAGGAAAATAAAAAATTGGCCGCCATTGAAATTATTCTGTTGCCGGACACCCATGGACCAGAAGGCTTGGCGCTTCTTGATGACGAGGTTTACGCCGCTACTCGCGAGGGCTGGATTGTGCGCTACAACCAGAAAACCGGCGAACAGGTCAAATGGGTCAATACCCAGGGCAGCCCCTTGGGAATAGTCTTTGACGCTGATAACAACCTACTGATCGCGGATGCCTACAAAGGGCTGCTCAAGGTCTCGCCGGCTGGTGTTATTTCAGTATTGACTCGCACGGTGGATGGGACTGATATTGATTATGCCGATGATTTAGATGTCACTGCGGATGGTAAAATTTACTTTAGCGATGCCTCTACCAAATTTGGTGCGCAGTCAAATGGCGGTACCTATGCGGCAAGCCTGCTGGATACCATGGAGCACGGAGGTCACGGCCGTCTGTTAGTGTATGATCCCGCAGATGAGTCCACCAAACTGCTTATGGATGGGCTTAACTTTGCCAACGGAGTTGCGGTGGATGCTGACAGTCAATTTGTATTGGTTAATGAAACCGGGTCTTACCGCATTCATAAGTATTGGTTGCAGGGCGACAAAGCCGGTCAGTCAGAAGTGTTGATCGATAACTTGCCAGGGTTCCCCGACAACGTCGTGCGTGGGCGTGACGGGCGCTTTTGGGTAGGACTGGTGTCACCGCGCAGCAAGCCACTGGATGATCTGTCCATGTCGCCTTTAGTACGTAAGATTTTTCAGCGCTTTCCGCCTTTTATGCGCCCCCAAGCAGTGCCTTATAGCCATGTTTTTGCCATGACTGGCGACGGTGAGGTACTGACGTCTTTGCAAGACCCTGAAGGTGTGCACCACACGAATACTGGCGCATTGGAAACCGAGGACTGGCTGTACATAAGCAGTCTACATGCAGATAATTTAGCCAGAATTAGCTGGCAAAATGTTGGCCTTGAGGGTATTGAATAAGTCTATGACCGATAAGCACACCTCCCTAGCACGGGATCTACAAAACACTTTTTTTGATCGCTTTAAAGATCAGGGCGACTTGCATTGCAGCCTAGTGGCGCCCAGTCCACTGCATAACCCTGTGCTGGTTAGCAGCAATGCTTCACTGGCGTTAGAGCTGGGGTTAAACCCTGAGTCTATGACTGACCCAGCAATGCTGCGTCTAATGGCGGGAGATCTTGCAGAGACTAGCTTGCACCCCATAGCGCTGGTCTATTCGGGTCATCAGTTTGGTGTTTGGGCAGGGCAACTAGGGGATGGGCGTGCCATGACACTGGGTGAGCTAGCAGTGGATGATGCCAACGGGCGGTCGCAACTCTGGGACATTCAACTGAAAGGGGCTGGTGCTACGCCCTATTCTCGGTTTGCCGATGGACGTGCAGTATTGCGCTCAAGCATTCGCGAGTACCTATGCTCAGAAGCCATGCATGGCCTGGGAATAGCCACCACCAGAGCGCTGTGCCTAGTGACCAGTGATACCTCGGTTTATCGTGAAGAAGTAGAGAGTGCAGCAACGGTGTGTCGGGTTGCTCGCAGCCATATTCGCTTTGGCTCCTTTGAGCACTTCCATTATCGCAATCAGCCTGAGGCTGTTAAGGCAATGGCTGACTATGTGATTGCTAGACATTTTCCTGAGTGGGCTGATGAGGATTTACGGTATGCCAATTTGATCAATCACACTGTCACTGAAACAGCCAAAATGATTGCTCACTGGCAGGCGGTAGGTTTCGCTCATGGGGTCATGAATACCGACAATATGTCCATATTGGGGGATACGATTGACTATGGCCCGTTTGGGTTTTTGGATGTTTATAATCCCAATTTCATTTGTAATCATTCTGATGCCAATGGCCGTTACTCCTTTAAAAACCAACCCTCAGTTGGCCTTTGGAATTTAAATGCACTGGCCACATCACTGATGACCTTGTTGCCCTCAGAGACGCTGGTGGCCGCACTAAAAAATTATGAGCCTACTTTTCTAACACACTACCGTGATCTTATGGCGACTAAGCTGGGATTGGCGCAATACACTGACAGCGATGAGAGTCTTATTAACCAACTGCTAACACTGATGGAAGAAAATCAGGTTGATTACACTTTATTTTTTAGACAGCTATGCCACTTCTCTGATGAAGATCAAGCGGTTCGCGATCTGTTTGTGGATCGCGATGCATTTGATGCTTGGGCTACATTGTATGGGCAACGTTTGAGTCAGCAACCGCTGTCACATAAAGATCGTTCAAGGGCTATGCTGCAGACCAACCCAAAGTATATTTTGCGTAATTACATGGCCCAGGCAGCAATTGAAAAAGCCGAGCAAGGTGACTATTCAGAGGTTAATCTGCTGCTTAAAGTACTGCAGAGCCCCTTTGAGGAACACCCAAAAGCCGAACACTATGCCGGGTTACCCCCTGATTGGGCCGAGGCTATATCGGTGAGTTGCTCCTCATAAATTAGTACTGACTGCGCGCTGTTTTTTACCTTGTAAATAGAGATACAGCGCCGCTGACATTCCCGAGGCACCGGTAATCATGCACATGACGACAATTTGATAACGCACTGCGATCAACGGTGAGACACCGGATAATATTTGGCCGGTCATCATGCCCGGCAGTGACACCAAACCCACCGCTAACAAACTATTGAAAATGGGAATTAAGCCCGCTTTAAAGGCCTGATTGCGCGCAATGGTGGGTGGTGAGCCATGGTCGATTTCCATATGGAGGCGCTCCGCGGCGACACTCACTGCGTTCATTGAGCTGGCAAAGATCATTCCTGCCAGAGGGATCATGGTGTTGGCTTTGTACCAAGGGTCGAGGGTAAGCACAAACAAGGTGATAAAGGCTAAGGTTAACCCACCGCCGCATGAAATAGAAAACAGGGCTCGCCCATAGTCACCCTGGGTCTTGCTTTCTGCGACGGGCCTGAGGGCGATAGAACTGGCAATCAGTAACATGCCGCTTAACAAGGCCAATACTAGTAGAGGGGAATCTACTGCAAAAATCCAGGTCAGTGCATAGCCGATGACAATTAATTGAATCAACATGCGCCCCAGCGCAACAAAACTATCACCGATGGCTAATGACCACCGAAACATGACTATCAAGACCACCAACACGGGTATGAAAGCCAAGGCAACATTAATAATGGGAATAGTGGTCACAGGTATTTTCTCTCAAACGGTAATTGAAGTTTAGTTGATAGACTTTTAGGTTTCACCTATTACGTACTTAGGTATTTGGACTAATAGTGGATAAAAAACTGTTCACCTGGGATTAGTTGCCTTAATCTATGCTCCGGTTTAAATATTAGTCATCTGTAAGTCTGAACAAACAGGGAGTATTGTCATGAGTTACTTGTCCGATAAATTATTGGTCACCGGGTATTTAATGCTGTTGCTATCAGGGACAGTTAATGCCACCGATAAAACGGCTACCACAGAGGCCTCTGTGGATTCAGACGTGGCGCCCCTTTTGGATGTGTATAAAAGCCCCAGCTGTGGCTGCTGCCAAAAGTGGATTGACCATGCCGAACATGCCGGCTTTAAAATTACCGCACACAACACTAATAGCCTCAGCCAAATTAAAGCCGAGCACGGGATATTGCCGCAGTATCAGTCTTGTCACACCGGCATTTCTAAAGACGGTTTTGTATTTGAAGGCCATATACCGGCGAGTATTGTTCAACGGTTTTTAGCCAACCCACCCGAAGGTACTATTGGCCTAGCCGCCCCCGGCATGCCAATGGGCTCACCGGGAATGGAAATGGGTAATAGGCGCGATGATTATGATGTGCTGCTGCTAAACAGCGATGGCAGCTCAACTATTTATGAGCAGATTATTGCCGCCAAGTAGTGTTTAGTAATGCTAGACTAAGGCCATCCTAGACTGCATACGCTGCAAGCAAAAAAATGTGAACTATGTTTCGGACGCCACCTTTGCCATAATGATTACTATGAAAAAAACGCTAGCCATAAGTTGTCTCCTATTCAGTCAGTTTGCCTCTGCCGACGCTGATATATTTTGGCTGTTCAGAGAGATTGATGGGTCAACTAATTGGCAGTACATTGCTAACTTTTCCAGTGGCATTTTCATTATTGCTTTGTTGTTTGTGGTTATTCGACTGTTTTTCAGTCGTCGCGAGGCGCACCAATACAACCGCGAACTGGAGGAAATTCGCGCGCAGCTAGAAAAGCGCGTTGTAGAAAGAACCGCCACTCTAAATGAGTCCAACAGCCTACTCAAAGAAAGCAACCAGGCCTTGGGCGATGAAATTGCCGAGCATTTAAGTACCACCGCGCAATTGCGCCAGTCTGAGTCTTATATCACCGAGATTCTCCAATCAATGCCATTAATGCTAATTGGTCTGGATAAAGACAACCAGATAACCCAGTGGAACCCGCGCACAGAAGAGGTTTCAGGCCTGCAGGCAGATGCCGTTATTGGCCGAGATTTGTGGGAGTCCTATGCAGAGATTACGGTTACGCCTCAGCAAATTGCAGAAGCACATAAAAAACAGTCGGCAGTGTTTATCAAACACAGTCAGCGCGGCCAGTACCACTTTAATATCACTATCTATCCACTCAAAGATCAATCTGTCACTGGTGTTGTTTTGCTGATCGATGATATTACCCAGCAAGTGAACTCTGAGACTATGTTAGTGCAAAAGGACAAAATGTCGTTGATGGGTGAAATGGCATCTACCATGGCGCACGACATTAACATCCCGCTGCGGGCAATGCTTAAGTCTGTGAAGACTGTACGTCAAGGACTGATCGATGAGCCCTTTGATGCTGTTGCTTTGCGGGAAACACTGGAAGATGGGGTGATTAGAGGTCAACAAGCCAAATCTGTGATCGAGAATTTATTAGACTTTTCCGGCAGTGGTGGCGACGCTAAGTCAATGGCAAGCATCCACGACATTATTGAGCACAGTGTAGAGTTAGCAGAAGATGTACTGTCGGTAACTGCGGGTCTGCGCTTTCAGGATATTGAGTTTAAACGTGAGTATGCCGAGAATCTGCCTGACCTACCCTGTTATAGCACCGAACTACAGCAAGTTTTTCTAAGTCTGATTAGACATGCCTGTACGGCGCTGGGGAAGATTGAAGACTTAGATCATGTGCCCTGCATCCGTATCTCCGTTACTCAACTCTATGATGATTTGTGGGTGCGTTTTCAACACAATGGTCAATCGGTCAGTGACCAAGACCAGCAATATTTGTTTGAGTCTTTTACCGCAGATGACAGCGAGGCAAGTCAGTATGAGGCAGAGCAACGCTTGTCATTTACTCACTTCATTGTCACCGAGCAGCACCAAGGCCAAATTGCGGTTATGTCAGAACCAGACCAAGAGACCACCTTCAGTATTCAGCTACCGCTAAAATAGCTCATAGCAGGCNACCNCTACAGACTTCTTAGTACCTCAAGGGGCGGTTGAACGACCACTTTACGGCTGTAACCCACNCCCAGAAGACCAACCAACAAACCGCCTATGACTGGCCCTGTGTACCACAGCCACAGATGCATCGAAAACGGCAGATCAAACATAAAGCGCTGTAGCATTGCCACCGAAAATTCAGCCCCCGCGCTAGCTAAGAGGCCGGCCATAACACCCAGGGTACTAAATTCAATCAGCTGAATACCCAAAATCAAGCGCCGAGAACTACCCAGGGTCCTCAAGATAGCACTCTCTTGCAGACGCTCAGACATCGACAAGCTCACCGCAGAGAACATGACTAAGATGCCACACCCTAGAATAAGCAGGGTCATTACTTCCAGACCTCGTGTCACTTGGGAGACGATGGTGCGAATTCGGTCGATAATTTTATCTAACTCAACAACTTGAACGGTGGGAAAACCGCGCAATATATCGTTCACCAACAGCTTCTTTTCGGGGGGAATATAAAGACTGGTCATGCTGGTACGCGGATAGTCTTCAAGCATGCCTTCTGGGAACAAAAAGTAGAAGTTAGGAGTCATATTGTCCCAATTTAAGGTTCTAGTGCCAATCATCTCGGCTTCAAAAATCAAACCACCGACACTAAAGGTAATACGGTCACCCAACACTAATCCAAGCTCTCCGGCAAGCTCATCCTCTAAAGACACAGGCGCTATGCGCTGGCCTTCGGCATTAGTTTTGGTGCTGAATTCAGCGAGAACACCAGCATCCCACCACTGCCCTTTGGCTATTTTATTGCCCTCTGGTAATTCGCTTGTCCAGCTCAGATTGAGCTCACGGCGGAAAGATTCATGGCTATCTTTTTGTGTCTCTGTAATCGACTGGTCATTTATTTCGGTCATTCTTCCTCGAACCATGGCATACCAGCCGGCTGTCTCCAGTTCGTTGTCATCCACCAGCTGCCTAACACCCTCCAGCTCATAGGGTGCGACGTTAACCAAAAAATGATTGGGCGCATCTTCAGCCAACTGAAACTGCCACTGGTCAATGAGCGATGTGCGCACCACAACCATAATCATCAGCAGCGCAATAGCGCCTGAAAAGCCAACCATTTGAATTAAGCTCTGCGAGCGCCTGCGCCAAAGATTAGACAAGGCTAAACGCCACACACTGCCAAGGCGTTGGCCGTAGTTCATGGCCAAACGCAAAAGTGATAAACCGGCGACCACGGAGGCTAGCGCCGTCACACCAAAACCAGCGAGAATGGCCAAGGTCAGGTAAATATTGTTGCTGTACCAAAACAGCAGCCCAGCAATCGCAGTAACCCCCAGTATCACTCGCACTGCAGAGCTTAGTGGTTTCAATACGATATCTTGACGCAGCACGGCAAGCGGTGACTGTGATGGCAAGTGCCAGAGTGCCGGTAGGGTAAAGCCAACCAGACACAACAATCCAGTGGCAATGCCTGTTATCCACGGGCGCAGGCCCGCCATGGGCAGTTCAATGGGCAACCATTCTCTAACAATGGCAAGCAATAGATGATGAAACAAAAAGCCCACCGCAAGGCCCACCAACGAGCCAAACACACCCATCCACAAACTCTGTTGAAAATATAGGCGCCGCACTCTGGATGCTGAGATACCCCAACTCTTCAATAGCGCGACGGTCTTGGTCTGCCCACTGGCAAAGTGATGGCTGGCTAATGCCAAGGCAATGCTGGCAAGGACTACGCCAATGCTGCCAGCCAGTAAAAGAAAGCGCCGGCCTTTGTCCATGGTGTCAGCAATGCTCGCCTGTGCCTGATCGGGCGTAATCAACCGATCGTGAATATCCAGTTGAGGCTCTAGCCACGCCTTATATTCAGTAAAGGCTTGCTGATCATTGGCGGCCATAAGATAGCGGTAGGTGACCCGGCTGCCTGGCTGAATAACGCCAGTTTCGGGTATGTCCGCATAATTCATTAACACCCGCGCACCAAAGAACGAGTAAGAGCTGCCATCGGGCTCTTCGACTAAAATTTGGCTGACTTTGAGCGAACTATCACCCAGCTCGATAAGATCACCCAGTTTCACGTTAAGTAGCGGTAATAGCCGGGCATCCACCCAGACTTCACCTCTGCTTGGCCCGTAAGTCACCGATTCAATTAAAGTAGCATCTCGGGTAAACGGGGTGGTCGAGCGTTTGATTTCACCGCGCAATGGATAGTTGGGTTGCACTGCCTTTATCGAAGCCAGATGCAGCTCATCGCCAAAGAAAACAATCGAGGCAAAGCCCATTATTTTGGCCGTAGATACATTTAGGCGATCGGCCTCGGCCTCCCATTCTGCAGGGGCTTCTTTACTACTGCGTACCACTAAGTCGGCGGCGAGAAAGCTACTGGATTCCTGCGTCAGCGCTTTGTCGATGCGCTCGGCCAACAATGACACCGAGGTCACTACGGCAACCGCTAAAATTAGCGACCACAGGATGAGCCCAAGTTCGCCGCCGCGCCAGGTGCGAATGAGCATGCGTAGAGAAAGCATCAACTCACCTTTTTCGTAGTTGCTGCACCATCAGTGTCTACCTGACGTCCGGCCTGTAACTGCATAGTGCGGTGACAGCGCGCTGCCAAATTCATTTCGTGGGTCACCAGAACCAGTGTTGTCCCCTCTTCTCGATTGAGGTCAAAGAGTAGGTCATTAATAATTTCTCCGGTGGCTGTGTCCAGGTTGCCGGTGGGCTCATCAGCAAACAATAT
>JGI24539J26755_10001161_pt1 | contig 12242 bp, 4 predicted proteins | sample NorSeaMetagenome_2_FD_26755 | JGI IMG/M metagenome (IMG submission 26755) | reverse complement strand
TATTTTTATTTAAATATATTTATTAAAAATATTTAAATAATATAAATATTTATTTATCAATAAGATTTATATCTTTTTATAATAAGTATGGTTATTAAAGTTGGGGGTCTTATATTAGGTCAAACAGAAGATGGTGCTCCCGAAAATGTTATTAAATTAAATAATTCTGATAAAATAAGTGATCTAATTGTATTACGAAATAATAATGATCCAACAGATGAAGAAAATGGTATATATAGTAATTTAACTATTCGCTATGAAAATACATATAGTGTTGGTTATATTAATTCAAATTATATTATTACAAGCAATCCATATACAAATGGTATATTTGATACAGATGATTATATGTTCAGTATATCATCTAATAATATAGATTTAAAACATAGTAATATAAATTTAAATTTTAATAATACTTTAAATATTAATAATTTATCTGATATTACTAAAAATATTATTAATATTGATAATAATAATAGTTCAATTAATCTTAATAATTATGATATTAAACTTAATTTAGATACTGATAATAAATTTTTTGTTATTAATAAAAATGATGATATTACTCTATTTGATTTTAATAGTAATAATGCTGTTTTCCATTGTGATTTAATTGTAGATAATTTATATACAGATCATATTCATCCAACAGATATATCAAAAAATATTAGAATAGAAAAATTTGAAATAGGTCAAAATGTTTTCAATGATATTAATATTGGTAGAATTAATAATAATACAGATACTTCAATTCAAAATGAAACTCCGTTAATTTTAAATAATAATATTTATAATAACCAATTAAATAATAATATTATTGAAGTTCGTAAATTTTCACACTTTGATAATAACGATATAAATATCAATAATTATAATACTATTCTAAAACTTGATAATAATGGTTTTATTAATATTGGTAATTGCGATGATATATATAACAAAAAAAACGATAGTAGTTACATTTATATTAATAATTATGATAATGATTATGTTTCGTCTAATATCTATAGTTTATCTAACATAGATTTATTATTTGATTATAAGGCTAATCATCTAGGTGATTCTATTAATATCAATCAATATGGTAATTTGACTATTGGTAGTAATAATTTGAATAATTCACTTTTATTTATTAATAGAAATGATGATAGATTAAATTTAGATATTATAAATTCAAATAATATTAATATTGACAATCCTTTATTAAAATTAAATATTAATTATGAAACTAATAATAATTATTTATGGCATATCGTTAATCGTAATGATTATTATTTACAAAAAATTTTTACAAGTGTTTATTTTCAAGATGTTCCAAGTACTTTTAATACTTTATTAGAAGAAGAAAAGTTTTATACTAGTTATAAAAATAATTATTCTAGTAATTACGCAAATTTAGATGCAAATCTTCTTATTCCTCTAGAAGACGAACAATATCCTAAATTATATTATAATAATGAAAATCATAGATATTTCTTTCTACACGCACAACAAATTAGTACTATTATTGATTATGATTATACTAAATTAAATTTACAATTAAGTAATAGTTCTAATTTAAATGTTGAAGATTATAATATCTATAATATTCTTTATAATCGTTTAAATTTACAAATAAATGAAAATGAAATAAATTATGAATATAAGGTTAGTTCATGGAACACAGCTGTAGCTAATACATATAAATTAAATCATATTATTTATCCTTCCTATTTTATATATAAAAACCCTACTAATACATATAGAACAGATTTCGAATTACAACTTTTAAACATTAGCACTAATATTAAAACAGTGCAATATGAATTAACTACACCTGATTTACCACAATATTTATATCAACATTTCATACTTCTTCCTATGAATTTACCAACATTACCTGACACATCGCTTCCGATTAATATTTCTACAGAATCTGAAGTAAATGGCGAAAAGGATGAATTAATAAATTTCTTAGCAAATACTGATATTTTTGCTTTCAATGCTGAACAAGTTAAAAATCTTATTAATGGTCCTACTAATAATTATTTTAAAAAATTTACATGTATTAAACATGTAGAACAGGGAGAAGAATTATTTGCAATACATATTAGTAGAAATGTTTATAATAATTTTATTGAATTTCAACAAAATTTTAATAATTTAGAATATACTATTATTAAAGAACCCAATTTTTTTGAATTTTCAAAAAATAATCTATTCTCTTCTGCATTTACATCTGATGGCACATTATCTTTTAACAATATAAATGATTTACCGATTACTAGTAATAATAAACATGGTTTAGCTTCAGAATATTCTATTTATTCAAAAAATAAAAGGGCTATGTTTAATAAAATCGAAACAGATATTATAACTACTATTGATAATAAAAATGATATAGATTTTAGTAAAAAAAATTTATCAAATATCGGTCAAATATATTTTAATAATAATCAATTATTTAATCTTCAAAATTTAGATGTTAATAACATTACTAATAATATTACTAATGATATAAATATTAATAATTCAACTATTAATATTAATCCAACTTTTTATGGAATTAATTGGAAAAATATTAATATTACTTCTATAACTACTAATTTTCAAAATTTATTAATTAGTAAAGCAACCTTTGATAATCTGGTTGATTATAATTTTCAAGATATTTCTCTTACAGATGCAGAATTTTCAGTTCATAATATTCCACTTTATTCTTATATATATATTACTATAAATCAAGTTATTTATTATTTTCATCATAATATTCAAAATAATTTTAAATATTATCATGAAATTACTAATATTAATTTTAAAAATTTATTGATTACTAAAGCAAAATTTGATAATACTCATAATATACAAGATATTATATTAAATAGTACAGATATTATTAATATTTCTATTGATATTGATATTGATTCTATTATTTCTATTAATATTGATAGTAATACTTATTATTTTAAACAAAATAATATTAATAATTATACTAAAAACAATCATTATGATCTTTTTACACAAAATAATGTTTATCACAATTCCTTTATCAATGTTGATTCAACTAATGATTTAACTATTCATCCAAATATTTCTATTTGTGGCAATAATCCTTCTTTTTCATTGAAAACTCCTTCCTATTCTAATTTAGAATATTTTTCAGGTATTAAAAATTATGGTTTTAAAAATTTGGCACCAAATATTGGTGGCACTGATGACATTAAAAATATTTTTGAAATTAGTTATATTTATGATTTTAATGAAAATTTTGATACTCAATTTCACCAATTAAATACTAGACATATACTACAACATATTCCGGATGAATATAATTTAATTACTCTCGGTGAAACTTATAATATTTGTATTGATAATAGAGGTCCTGAAACACTTAAATTATCAGATCCTTTATTCGGCACAACATGGTTTAATAATGGTACTTTTCCTAAAACATTTATTGGAACAGAATTAATTAATCAAAAACTTCATGATTATTTACTTATAAGTAATAATTTGACTTTACTTGAATTTCAAGATACTGGAATTACTGATTTAAGTTTAACTAATTATATCATTGTTAATACAAATTATTATTATCCACATACAGAATTACATTCGGAATTATTAAATAATAATTCTAGTAATTCTTCATATAAAGTATCTATTGGAGTACCTCATAATGATACTAAAATCAATAGTGACACTTATTTATATAATTATCCAAGATATTTTAAAGATATTGTTAAAAATACTGATTATATGTTAAATATATATGGCAGTACCAAAATTTATGGTATTGATGGTAATACTACAGGACTTGCTATAAATATTAATGATACAAAATCAACTATCGATAATAATTTTAAAATTAATGCATCTATTGGTTGTGACATAATACCCGATATAGATATTAATAATTTTAAAATTGATGGTGATATATATGCTGATAATATATTTTTCAAAAATATTATCGATGATAATTATATTAATGTTTATGATATACATAGTAATGTTATTTCTGATATAAGTAGTAATGTTTTTCCTACTGAATTAGCAAAATCTTATATTCACACATCTAATCTTAATAATAATTTTATAGATGACAATGGTATTATTAATATAAATTTAATACCATCTATCCCAATTTCTAATTTATCTATACCACCACCACCTTTTAGGAATATTAGAATTACATCATACGATGAACCGTTAATTGATGTTAATAATATTGGAACTAGTAATTTTATAACTTCATTTACATCTATTTATAATAATATATATACTATTGGTGATACTTATTTTCCTAAAGATACATTGATTGATGATAATTTTAACGGTTATCATTTTTATAAATTTTTAAATCAATCTACTGATAATAATATTACTAATTATAAATTACATATTAAAGATAGTATAAATTGTGATGTTCTTATTATTGGTGGTGGTGGTGGTGCCGGTTCTATTAATTTGGATTATGGTACTATATGGACTTTTGTTGGAACAAATCAACCAACAGGTACAGAAGTAATAAATACCGCATTAACAAATCAATTTTTAAATATTACTACTGATAAAACTTTTACAATTTCTGAATGGAATTCTTATAATATTGACTTACCCGATAATGCATTTATACGAAATTCTGGTAATTTCTTTATTCCCAGTAAAGGTGCTGGTGGTGCTGGAGGTCAAATTATTAGGTTACAGAATATAAATGTTTCTGCAAATACAGATATTGAAATTATTGTTGGCAATGGAGGTACTGGTTCTGGATCTTCTGGTCTAATACCAACCAATGGAGCAAATTCTATTTTCAAAATTGGTGATAATACCCCTTTTATAGCCCAAGGTGGCAATGCTAATAATAATTATCATGGTTCAGGTGATCCGGGTCCTATAAATATTGCTTCATGGACATATTCAACATTTAATTCAGCTTATACTTCTATAGGTCAAAATAATAGTATTAATAAATTTTTCTCTGGCGAAGGAGGTTCTTATCAACAAATTGGTGGATTGGGTGGTGGTGGTGGCGTTGATGTCAATGGACTCACCCGAGGACAAGGTCAAACAGGTGATGCTTTGAATGATACAGGTGGTGGTGGAGGACATGGTACAACTGGATGGGGAAATGGTGCATCAGGTATTGTATTATTGAGATTTAAGTATAATATAAAAGAAGAGTATAATGAAGAACTTGCAGATGTTAATGATTTAAATAATACTTATTTAGAATACAATTGGATTAGGGGTGAATGGGTATTAAATGAATATATTTCTGATACATGCAATATTGTATTAACTGAATTAATTAATACATCAAATGATCTATTAAACGCTATATATGATACTTCTAATTATAATGATTTAACAAGCAATTATTTAGATAATTATACAAGTAATTTAAATATAAATAATTCAAATTATATTAATATTGTTAATTCTAATTTATTATATTTACACTCTGATACATCTAATTATATTAATAATGTTACTTATAATATTAATAATTTACATTCAAGTAATATTACTGACGGTCAATTTGAAATAAATAGATTACCATTGATACCTTTTAGTAAATTTTCTAATTTAGATTTATCATCATTATATAGTCCAAAAATTAATCATAATGTTGCAGAATTTACACAATATTATAATTGTAATATAGATTATACTAGCACATCTACTGATCAAGAATATTGTCAATACTTAATTTTAGAACACAATGAAAATTATCAAACACAACAAACTTCGTATTTTGTCGAATTTAGATATGATTGTAAAATAGATATTTTATTAGTTGGTGGTGGTGGTGGCGGAGGTGGTGTACAATCTATTAATTCAGGTGGTGGTGGGGGTGGAGGTATTATATATGCTAAGAATATTGATATTACTGCTGGAAAATCATATAATATGAAAGTTGGTAACGGTGGTGCTACAAAATCTGATGGATTTACAACAGAAGCTTTCGGTGTATGCACTTATGGTGGAAAACATGGTACAAGTGATAGTGATCCTACGAAAGGTGAAGGTGGTGATGGTGGTACATATAGAATAAATGAATTACAATTTGATGAAATTATTGGAAAAATTATATTAAGTGGTGTTGGTGGTAAAGGTGGTACATCAGATAGGGCTGGTATTGATAACAATGATGTTATTGGTAATGATGGTTCATTCAGTGATATTTATTATAATAAAAATGATGGAATCAATGGGTATTCATGGGGTGGAGGTGGTGGTAGTACTAGATGGTATCATAATGATAATGATCAAAATGTTTTAGATAATCCAGATTTAGGTATTAAATACGGAACATTGCCATCAGGTGGTTTAGGAGGAGGTGGTGCAGGTGCAATTAGATCAACAACAACATCTCTTGAAAATGCGATTGGTGGTATTGGATATAATAACGGTCAATCAAGAAGTGCAAATAGTATAAGTGATATATTATCAAACACGGGTGGGAATGGTGGTAAAAGCACAGGTGGTGGCGGAGGTGGTGGTTTTGATGTAGATGGTAATTCAGAAGTTAATGGCACAGGTGGTCATGGTGGATCGGGTATTATTATTATTAAATATTATAATTTAAATATTCCCGCAGAAGGATCAAGAGACAAAGGTTATTTAGCATATAATTATAATTCTTATCGTTGGGAGATGAATTCAATTGATTTAATTAATTTAGACATTGATTTATCATCAATTGATAATAATCTTAATACTACATCTAATGAAATAGTTAATTATGTTCAAGAACAATTTAATGTTCATGGTGGAATTGTTAATTATAGTGCAGTTCCTTTATCATTTATTACTAATAATTCAATTGTTAATAATGCAATTGGATCAGAAAATATTATTGGATATATGGGTAAAGCATCTAATATCGATAATACATTAACATCAGCAGAGTTAATTTCACAAGGTTGGGTAGATGGAGTCGGTTTAATAAATTTACCAGACGAGGCATATACCGATATAACAAATATATATTATCCTTTATTAATTAAAGGTGAAAAATTTGCAAATAATTCAATAACCAATAATAATATTCAAAATAATAGTATTACTAGTGATAAATTTTATGGACAAATATCTGCAAGTAAAATTATGAATGCGTCAATACCTTATTCAAGTATATCAGGTAATTTTACTAATTTAGTTAATATAATTAATGATTCTGGGGCACTTATTGATATAAGTCATGTAACTTCAGCAAATTTAAGTATTGATATTTTAGATTTTAGTGATGATAAAAAAATTGGCGGTGTTACATTTATTACACAATCGCATGATAATTTAATAAAAATTCCATTTGATAGATTAACAGATATTAGTATAGATATATCATATATAGATATACAAACAAATATAACAGGTATTACAAAAATAACTTCATTTGATAATTCTATTCCATTAAATATATTAACAGATATTCAATTAGATATTATAAACATTCAAAATTACGGAAACGCGGATTTTGAATTACCATCTATTACATTATTGGGTTATATTGATAGGGATTATTTAACAACTCTTTATGTACCTACAAGTAATTTGGATGCGACATCATTATTACATACTAGTGTAATTTTAACAGGTAGTGAAAAAATACAACCTAATATTATTGCAAATTTAAATTTATCTGCGGAACAAATTGATACTAGTGGTACGGGAACATTTTTACAAAATGTTACACTAAATTTCGATCAATCTAAATTAGATCCAAGTGTTCTTGCAAATATACAAGTTAGACCTGAAGATATCGCATTTCAAGAAAGATCTATATTAGTAGATCTTAATACATCACATGTTCCATCTGGTTTAAATTGGATTTATTATGGTACGACAGAACCAATATATGGTAGAAAATTGAATGATCAATTGTATCCTAATATACCAATTCTTATATTATTATTAACTTCTACAAATAATAAAACGTCATTAACACAATCTGAATGGAATGCTATAAATATTACGGATTTAAAACACAACGATTATATTGAAATTGATGAAGGTGGTTTAAAACATTATTTTATACCCGAAAGAGGATTATTAAACCCGGCGACATTGAGTAATATTCATTTATTCCCAACTGATTTGGATACATTTGATAATAACTTTACATGGAAAATATCTAATGCTACCATCGATACATCGCAATCTAAATTAAATCCTTTATTTTTAAGTAATATTGAAATAAAAGCAGATGATTTAAATCAAGAAACAGATGCTGATGGGTTATATATAAATAAATTAGAAAATGTATCTATTGATACATCAGTTATAAAATTAGATCCATCATTAATAGGAAATTTAATAATAACACCAGATCAATTAAATATAGCTAATACACTTGCGTCCGTAACATTATCTACACCAATACCAAATCAAAGTATAAACTCTACATTAATTAATCCCAGTTCTGTAGTAATAGAATCTCAACATATAAAAACTGGTTTAATTGATTCAACTAATCCATCATTAGGATATCATCAATTTACATCAACACAAATGATTAATTTCGCCGACAATTCAATAGATCCTACATTGATTCCCCAAAATACACCAATTCAAGGTAATATGCTTAATGTATCCGATCCTACTAAAAAAATACAAAATCCTAATATAGTTGGAACCATTGATACAAGTGTAATTGGCGACGGTGCTATTATAACAGATGAAGCAACTATTGTTTCTACCAATGGTGCAAAAATAAATAATATAAATATTGCAACTACTATTGATGTATCTTTTATAAATAATGCAACTATAACAGATACAGCAAATATAACTGCATTAAATGGTGTTACAAAAATTGGTGGTAGAGCATATATTTATGGCGACGTACCTGTTAATATTATAGATGATGCGACAATTGATATTGATGGTACAACTACTACTATTAATACAACATCTGGATCACATTTTACAGGAACATCTACTATATATGGTAATATTGATGCGAGTTTTATAAATAATCCTTCGTTAGTAATAGATGGAACAACTACATCATTAATACCAAATTCAAAATTTTCAGGAGATGTAACAATTACGGGGACTATTAATGCAAATCATATTGGATCACCAATTACATTACAATTAGTAGATGGAGCGAGTTTAGATGGTGCTGATATAACTGATAATACAATTACATCTACCAAATTAACAAATAATTTATCATTAAATGTATCTTCAATAACTTTCTCAGATTCTACAATAATGAATAGTGCTATTTCCGATGATATTTTAACAGGGTCGGAAATAGCAAATTTATATATATCTAAAATTGATTATCAGACTTATTTTAATCAACCTTCAATAGATAATAAATTCAATATCACTTTATATAATACATCAACAACATCGTGGAACATATTTGAAACTCCTTTATATATATATGATAATTCTAAAATATCATTATCAACATTTTTACCATTTTCAAGTTTTAAAGATAATGAATCTATTATAACTGTTAATGCTAAGAATAATACTGCTAAAATAATTATTGCATCATATTATACATCTGATTTTGGCACTGGTAATATTGGTGTAAAGGATAATTATTTATCTACACACGGCGGATCTATAATGAATATAGGTAATTCTAGATTGAGTATTATTGTAAATCCAACAGGACATGGAAATACAGCATATAATACAATGGAATTTAGTCATGATGCAAATTATTCACATTCTGAATTACATATACCAAAACTTGTATTTGAAGATGGTACACACATGACAACAGCAGCGATAAGTTTATTAGATGAAAACAGACAATTAATTATGAATAATGCAATATCTGGTTTTAATTATGTTGAAAATCAACCATCCGGCGAAGGTTTTATACATTGTAATGGTCTGCATGCACAATTTGATATAACAGCGTATTCAACTACAACACAATCTGATGAAAGATTAAAGAAAGATATTAAATCTCTCGAATATAATGACGAAGTTTTAAAATTAAATCCAGTTACGTTCAAATGGAAAGACAATGATAAATCCGATAAAAATAATGCTGGTTTTATCGCACAAGAAATAGAAACTATTTTACCAGAATTAGTAAAAACTGGTATGGATAATTATAAATCTGTTAATTATACTGCATTAATACCATATTTAGTAAAACATATACAAAATTTAGAAGAAAGAATATTATTACTTGAAAAAAAAAGGGGGGGTAATTAAATCAAATTATTTAATTCCTTTATAAAACATACTAATAATGTTATGATCGTCATACTTGTTCCAACACCAAAATATTTACTATATATGATATAATCTGAATTATTACACATTTTACTTGTGTATTTTAATACAGTAAAATTTTTTTCAGTAGAATTTAATTCTTGGTAGCATAAATGTAAAATTGCAAAAAATACGAAAAATATTATTAAAGCTATTACTATTATTTTTGTTTTTATTTTAATATTTAGTATTAAAATAACAACTATTAATAAAACATATTTTAGAAAATCTGATATATGATCGTAATAATCACCAAAAACAGTAACCATATCATATCTTCTAGCATAATGTCCGTCTAAACAATCAAAGAAATAGCCTATAAAATATAATATTGCCCCTAATTTATAATATTTTAGATATACAAAATATATACCGTATAATGAAATAATAAGTGAGAATGTCGTTAATATATTTGGTGTTATAAAAGGCATATTGTTATATAAAAAAATTGAAATATATTTAGAAAAATATATTAATAAATTATCAATAGGGTTTTCATATTTAGACGGTATTTTTCTACCATCCATTTTATTATTTATAATATAAAAAAAAAAAGTACATTTCTTTAAAAAAAATAAATTTTAAAATCTCTTTATAAAAACTTTTATAAAAATACGAAATGTACTTTTTTTATATTATAGAAAACAAAGTCATAAATGTTAATATTAATAATATTACACCAATTAACAATGGTATAATACCATATAAATATTTACTGTCTTTAATTTCTATATCTATTGGATTATCTTGATTATAATAAATGGTAACAATATCATATTTTCTATATGGGACCAATTTAATATATTTATTTATTCTTTTAAAATATTTATAATCATCAACAATATATGATAATTGTAAATCACATAAATAATTAAAATTAGAATTATTAAGAACACAACTTGCTTTTTCAACTATTGCATCTGTTTTAATAAATTTAACTTTATATTCAATTATTATATATATACCAAAAATAATAAATAAAAATCCTAATAATAAACCTAGAATAATTGATAAATTATTAATCATAGTCTAATTAAAAGTAATTTTATTATCCTATAAATAAAAACTATATTAATTATCAACAATATTTATATAATTATCCATATCATGACTATTTAAATTATAATCACAATTCAATAAATAAATCATAAATCTTTTTATTGAAACATAAGCTTTATTAGGTTTAATAAATATTTTTTTATTTTTAAAATATATACTACTGCAAATATGTATATAATTACCGTTTAAAGGCCATTTAGGAACTGGATCACTACTTATAACAATGCGATGAGTATTAATATTATATTTATTATATAATCTAACAAAATTTTTATCACCAACTCTTGGGGAACCAAATGTAACACATGTAATATTATTATTATATATATTATCATATAAATCGAAAGCACAAATTGTAGCAAGTGCGCCACCTAAACTATGACCGCAAATAACAATATTATTATAAGTATAATTTTGAATAATATAAGGGATAATATTATTTTTAATAGAATTATATTGAGTATAAAAACCACTATGAACTTTAAATATATCCTTATTTTTTTTTGGTTGAATTAATCTACTATCTAAATTTATTTTCCAATCATGTAAAGATGATGTACCTCTAAAACAAATATATAAGGTATTATTAATATTTAAAATATTAAGTTGTTTTTGATATAATTCATTAGTACATGTAAGTTTATTAATATAAACCTCTTTAGATAATTTAGAACAATATTTGTATAAATTTCTATGTTTATTTATATTTGTTTCAATCAATAATGGATTAATAAAATGAAAAAATGCATTAACATAAACAATAAAAAATAAAATTAAAATAATAATATTTTTCATTCTTATAATATAATAAAAATTAAAAAAGTACATTTCGTATAATTATATTATTAATAAGAAAGATTTTATAAATTTTAATATTTTATGCGAAATGTACTTTTTTTCAAAAATAAAAAAATGATAAAAAGTGAATAATATTTATAATAATATGA
>JGI24539J26755_10001160_pt1 | contig 12249 bp, 10 predicted proteins | sample NorSeaMetagenome_2_FD_26755 | JGI IMG/M metagenome (IMG submission 26755) | reverse complement strand
TCATTAGTATTTTTTTTACAAAGTTAATAATTCTGACTAATTATTGTACATTTTACACATCTAAGATTATTTAATTAGTTTTGTATTTATGAAAAGTAAACAAGCGGGCAAAAAAAGCTTCATATCAAAACTTCTAACTAAGTACAGGTTGGTTCTATTAAACGACAGTACTTATGAGGAAAAAACTTCATTTAAAATAAGCAGACTAAATGTCTTTTCAATGCTGTTTGCAATAATGTTTATTATTGTTTTGATTACTTCTGGAATTCTTTTTTTTACCCCTATTAGAGAGTATATTCCTGGGTATTCTTCTACAAGTTTACAAAAACAAGCAAACTTACTTAGCTATAAAACAGATTCTTTAAGACAAATTGTTTTTTTAAATGATCAGTATATAAATTCTTTAAAAAATGTTCTAACTGGGGATTTGGAAACAGTTGAGTATAGCGCTGATTCGATTATATATAAAGACGTTTTAGATCTTCAAATAACAGAAAAGTCTAAAGAAGATTCCATTTTACGTCAAGTAGTAGACAATGAGGACAAGTATAATTTAGAAAACATCAATAAAAACAAAGATTTTTATCTTTTAACAGCCCCCATAAAAGGTGTTGTTTCCCAAAACTATTCAATCGCTGATGGCCACTTAGCAATTGACATAAGCGTCGACATTGGCACGCCTGTAAAGGCGGTGTCAAACGGAAGAGTGCTTCTTTCAGAGTGGACAACCCAAACAGGCTATGTATTGATAATTGACCATGGAAACGACCTCGTTTCTATCTATAAACACAACTCAAAGCTGTTAAAGCTCCAAGGAGAAATAGTAAAGCAAGGAGAAATTATAGCAATGTCTGGAAATAGTGGAGTTCTAACAAGCGGCCCTCACCTTCACTTTGAACTTTGGAGCGAGGGATTTTCAATTGACCCAAATACACTTATTAATTTTGAATAGACTAGAAGGTATTTTAAAGCAGGGTATTGCGAAAATAATGGCCTATAAGACTAAAAAGGAAATAGACAGATGGTCTTTAAACCCAGTTAAAACTCAAAATCTAGTCTTCAAAAGCCTATTAAAATCTGCACAAAACACTAAGTTTGGCCAGGACCATAATTTTAGCTCAATACGTGATTATCAAGATTTTGTAAAAAACATACCAATAAGAGATTATGAAGGTTTTAGACCCTATATAGACTTAATAAAAAAAGGGGAAAAGAATATATTATGGAAAGGTCTTCCTGTTTATTTTGCAATAACTTCAGGAACAACATCAGGCATAAAGTATATACCAATTACAAAAGAAAGCCTTCCTGAACATTTTAATGCATCTAAAAACGCAATGCTTCTTTATATAAAGGAAACAGGAAACACAAAAGTACTGTCTGGAAAATTAATTTTTTTACAAGGTAGCCCAGCTCTTGATTTTGAAGGAGCCATTAAAACAGGTCGACTTTCAGGAATATCAGCACATCATGTGCCTAAATATCTACAATCAAATAGGCTTCCAACCTGGGAAACAAACTGTATTGAAGATTGGGAAACAAAAGTTGACAAAATAATTGAAGAAACCATTAATGAAGATATGAGAATTATTGGTGGAATTCCGTCTTGGGTGCAGATGTATTTTGAAAAAATACAGAAGNTAAAAGGCAAAAAAATTGGAGAGGTTTTTAAAAACTTTAATTTATTTATTTACGGAGGAGTTAACTATGAGCCTTACAAGAAAAAATTCGTTGACTTAATCGGAAGAAAAGTTGATACCATTGAACTTTACCCTGCTAGCGAAGGTTTTTTTGCTTTTCAAAACACCCAAAAAAGCAAAGCCTTGTTACTTTTACTTAATTCAGGAATTTTTTATGAATTTATTTCTGTTGATAATTTTAACCAAAAGATAAACAAAAGAATTACAATTGAGGATGTTAAATTAAATATCAATTACGTTCTAATAATATCCACAAACGCAGGACTTTGGGCCTATAATACAGGAGACACAATAATATTTACTCAACTGATACCTCATAAAATTCTTGTCTCCGGAAGGGTTAAGCATTTCATTTCAGCTTTTGGAGAGCATGTTATAGTTAAAGATGTAGAAAACGCCATTAACAAAGTTTGTTCTAAGCTTGATATTTTAATAACNGAGTTTACAGTCGCTCCTGAAGTTAATCCAACGAACGAACTTCCTTATCACGAGTGGTTTATCGAGTTTTCATCTGATAAATTTGACACTGAAACATTTTCTTCAATGCTGGATCAAGCAATGCAAGACCAAAACAAGTACTACCTGGACTTAATCCAAGGTAAAATATTACAACCACTTAAATTAAGGGTGGTTAAAAAAAGCGGATTTAATAACTATATGAGTTCTCAAAACAAGTTAGGAGGACAGTTTAAAATCCCTAAATTATCCAACGACCGAAAAATCGTAGACAACCTTTTAAGATATACAATAACATAAGCTTTAAAGTTATAAAATAAACCAACGTATTATTCGTTAATTCTTTAAGCATTCTAATTATTATAGAAATAATGGAGTTACATAAAAAAAACAAGTTATGAGTACTAACGAAAACCAAGGAGAAATAGACATAGTTGTGCTATTTAATAAAATTCAATCAACATTCATTGAATTAATAGTTTTCTTTTTTAAGTGGGTTAAACACTTAACTAAACAATGGAAAGCTTTTTTATTTTTAATATTTTTTGGAGTTGTTTTAGGGTTTTTTAACGAGAATCAAAATAATTCTGAAAAAGAAGCATCAGTCCTTTTAAAAGTAAANTTTGATGCAGTTAATTACGTCTACGACGCAGTTTCATTAATTAACCAAAAAATTGAAGCAAATGACGTTGTCTTTTTTAATGAAATAGGTTTTTCCTCAGAGCAATTAGATGTTTTTGAGTTAACAATATCCCCAATTGTTAATTTACAAGAAATTATCAATGATGAAACCTTCAAGGCAAATGAAATAAGAACACTATTTGAGAATTTAAATTTTGAAGACAACCTGTCAATGACAAACAGTTTTATTTCAAATTATAAATACCACACATTAACTTGCTCTTTTAGCCCAGAAGCAGACCGCCAATCTCTTGATAAAATAATANATTATTTAAATACCAATCCGTTATTTACTGAGTTAAAGCTAAGAAAAATGAATAGTTTTTCAGACAGAATAAAAAGCAATGAAAAAGCCATTAATCAGATTGACGCGATTATTCAAAAATACACAAATGATATTTCTAACCCTTCTAATGTAGACTCAAAGCTTTATGTTGATAACAAGGAAATAAGGCCTAATGATCTTATAAAAACTAAAATTGAATTAATAAAAGAAGTTGAGGTGTTAAAAGAAGAAAAAATATATTCTAATAACACAGTTGTTGTTGTTAACAATTCAAACCTAATGATTGAAAGTAGCTCGATTAAAAATAANAAGATGGTTTACTACCCATTACTTCTTTGTTTTATTTTTATAGTAATTCAGATTTTAAAGAACACATATTCTTGGTTAGACGAGCTAGAAAGCAAGCAACGATAGAGCCTTGATGGATAAAAATGTTTTTATAAAAAACAGTTTAAATGTTTTGCTGTTAAGAGTATCGGGAATAATACTGATGTTCTTGCTTTCGTTATTTTTAACAAACTCTTTTTCTGCCGAAACAGTTGGTGAATATGATTTTGTAAGATCTACTCTTATGATTTTAAGCGGAGCATCTTTACTCGGAACAAACCAAGCTATAATATATTACTCTGGTATTTTGACATCCAAGAAATCTTTTGGCTCTATTAAATCGGTTTATTTCAAAATGAACTTTTTAATTTTAATAGCATGTGCAATTTTATATGTGCCCATGCTNATAATTGAGAAAGAAACAATAAATCAAATTTTTAATAAACAAGGAGCTTATGAACTGATAAACTTTTCCTTACAGGGCTTGGTGTTTTATTCAATCACAATGCTTAATATAGATACAATTAGAGCACTAAAACACACTCTAATTTCAGAAGCATTTAGAAATNTTTTTAGATANACACCCTTTTTTGTTTTTTCTGTCATTCTTTATATAATTGACAAGCCAGAAGATTTAGTTGTATGGTTTATTTATAGTTTTATATTACTCTTTGTTATTAGTACAATAGTGGTTTTCTTCCTTTTATTTAAAAAAGGATTCTCTAAAAATACACAACTCCATTTTTCTTCAATAGATATTTTAAAAACTTCATATCCAATGGCTCTTAGCGCAATATCTTATTTTCTTATGCAAAGCACAGATGTACTTTTTATTAGCGCTTACGACACTTTCGAGTCCGTTGCNTATTATTCTATTGCTGTTAAATTNGCCACAGTAACGGCTTTGGCATTAATTTCAGTAAACATTGTAATAGCTCCAAAAATTGCCAGCATATACAACGATAAAAACTTTTCAGAACTAAAATTAATTTTAAAAAAAGCAACAAGAATAAATGTTTTAATAAGTCTTCCTATCATAATTTTATTATTATGTTTTTCAGAGTTTGTTTTATCAATGTTTGGAACCAACTATATATTTGCTAAAAATGCTNTATGGGTTTTGCTTTTTGCACAATTTTTTAATTCTATTACAGGCCCTTCTGCTCTTTATTTAAATATGACCGGAAGGCAAAAGAAACTAAATGTAATTTTATTAATTTCTTTAATAATTAATATAATTTTGAACATCCTTTTAGTTCCAGATTTTGGAATTTTTGGCGCGGCGATAGCGACAACAACTAGCTTTGTGTTATCCAAAGTATTTGCATCAGNACTTGTGTTTTATTTAGACAATGTTAAAACCTTTATTTCTTAAAGAATGAATAAACCAAATTTTATAATTGCAGGGTTTCCAAAATGTGGGTCGACCGCTTTACACTATTATGTAGATGCACACCCAGAGATATTTATGCCAAATAAAAAAGAGCTTCACTATTTTACACANCCGAATATTTCAAAACTAAACAAAGGCCCTGGAGATATAGAAGCAAAAAAAGGCCAAGTCAAAAACTTAGATTCATATTTTGAATTGTTTAAAAGTGCTACTAAAGAAAAAACAATAGGAGAGACATCCCCTTCTTATATCAACTATCCAAGTTCTTTTAAAAAAATCAACAAGTATTTAGAAAATCCTAAAATAATCATACTACTTCGAGACCCAATAAAAAGAGCCTATTCAAATTATTTGCACCTTNTCAGAGAACAAAGGGAAACAGAAAGCTTTAGCAAATCACTAACCCTAGAAGACTCTAGAAAAAGCCAGAGCTACTCAGATTTTTGGCTATATACCTTTAATTCCTTTTACTATGACAAAATTATTGAAGCCAAAAAAACTTTTTCTGAGGTTTTAATTCTAACTCAAGAAGAGCTTAATTCAGACACAGCAAAAACTCTAACTAAGGTGTATAAATTTCTTGGCGTAAATTCAGAATTCATTCCAAGCAACTTAGATAATAGATATAATAAAGGGGGGCTTTATAAAAAGAATTTGATTACAAATTTTATTTTTAAGCAAGGAANAATAAAAACTGCTTTAAAAAAATTTATAGGGATTTCCCCATGGATGAAAACAATAAAAAACAATATTATAAGTAATTATCACTATCAGGCCAGCCCAATAGATATTGANACAGAAAACAAGCTTATAAAACTTTTCAAAAAAGAAGTTATTAACCTCACTAACATTGGTGTCGAGACTAGTATGTGGAATAAAAAGTTTTTTCAATAAATGAAATTAGACCTTAACATACTCAACGTTTCATTTGTTTTGATTTTAGCAGGTATATTTTTTATGCCATTTAATTCATGGGAAGGCATATCTGTTTTAGGTGAATATTACAGAGATTCGTGTATCCTATTTTTTTTATTAGCCTTTTTTATCATATTGTTCAAGAAAAAAATTAAACTTCCCTTACACAGCCCAATTTTTTATTCATTAATTGTTTTTTTGGTTTGGGCGGCATTAACAACCTTTATTAATTTTGAAACAGTTTTACAGAATTATTTTAAACAAACATCGGGTGTTATTAGATTTTTAAGACAGTATTTTTCTTTAGTTTTAGCAGCTTTTATTCTTCCAGTTACATTTTATAATAGCTTTTTAAATATCAATCCTAAAAGATTAATTTATTCAATACGAAAAGTAATTTATTACTCATTTGTTATCGTTATTATTTACTCTATAATTGAAATTTTAGTTGTAAAATTTAACATGATAAATTTAAAAAAATCAGTCCTGAACATTTTTGATTACTTCCCCTTTGTTGAGGCCAAAACAGACTTAAGACTCAAAAGAATATCATCTATCACTTTTGAACCCCCAGCGCTGGGAACTTATTTAATTACAATTTTCTCATGGATGTGTAGCTACACAATAACCTCAAAAAGCTATTTTAAATTTATGCCAGCCCTACTGGTTATAGCTCTTGCTTTTATNTCTGGCTCTAGAGCAGCATTTTTTATTATAATAGTCCAAGCAATTATATTTGTATTTGCAATTTCGCAATCCTATCAATACAATAAAATATTTTCAAAAATTGTATTAACCTCATTAATAGCCATATCGGCTGGACTTTTAGTTTATGCGCCAAAAATTATAAATTATGTAGATAATGAAATCCAATCCTTTAAATTAAATGATGATGATCATTCTCTCTCTAACAAATCAAGATTTGGAATTCAATATGCAATGTATCAAGTTTTTTTAGACAATCCAGTTGTTGGAACGGGGTATGGCCAACAAGCTTTTGTCGCTAGATCAAAATATCCTAGCTGGGCAAAAAGAAATAATTGGGAGTTTAGATTAAAATATCTCAATCAGAATAGTAAAAGATTTCCACCAGGATACAACCTTTATTTACGTCTAGCTGCAGAGACAGGAGCTTTAGGTTTGTTAGGTTTTTTATTGGTTATCTCATATATAATGATTTGGTGTTACAACAACTTAAAGATGCAAAAAAACCTACTAGCTATAATAGTTTTTGTTTCTATGANTGGATTTATGTTAAATTGGCTAAAGATGGATACTTTTAGAATTTACGGGTTTTGGATTTGCCTAGCCTTAATATTCGTCGCTTCAAATAAAAAGATTAATAATGTCTAATATAATTATTCTTATTCCTCATTTTAACAACTTAAGTGGTCTTCAAAGAACCATAGGTTCAATAAAGGAAGAACCAACGCCTGACATATTGGTAATAGATGATGGAAGCAAAGAAAAATTAGTTAAAAGCAGCATAAAGTATAGCGGTAGAGTATTTTTCAAATTTCTTAAAGCTAATTCGGGTATTGGTACAGCTTTAAATGTTGGACTTGATTTCGCTGTAGCAAAAAAATACGAATATACAGGCAGATTAGATTGTGGAGATTTGTGCCATGTAAACAAATTCACAAAACAACTGAATTATTTATCNAACAACAAAGACATCAAGCTGCTAGGAAGTTGGGCTAGAATTGTTGACGACAAAGGAGTTTTTATGTATAATCTAAAACATCCAGTTGATTACGAAACAATTCAAAGAAAAATGTATCAAAACAGTATGTTTATTCACCCTACGGTAATAATTAGAACAGAAATAATTTCTAAAACAGGAAAATATCCCGTCAAATATAGACGTGCAGCTCAAGATTATGCTTTTTTCTTCAATATAATAAGACAATTTAAAAGTGAGAATTATCCAGAAATATTATTAGATTATGTGATGTCTAAGAACTCAATTTCTCATAAAAACAGAAAACTACAAGTGTATCATCGTATAAGAATTTTAATAGATAATTTTTACTTTGGCCTGACCCCTATTTATTCGATAATTAGAAATTTAATTCTATTAACAATACCTGTAAAAATCCTTACATTTATTAAATCAAAAACATACAAGTGAGATTTTCTTTAAATAAAATATATACAAGTCTTTTTTTTATAATTTGTTTTTCTTTATCGTTTATTGGAGATAAGTTTTATGCAATTCCTAATGGAGCAAATATAGCNTTAGCTTTAATGTTTCCCTTTGTTATAAATTGGAGTCAGCTTGTAAAAAGACTGAATAAAAAACCTGTAATTTGGTTTGCTATTTTCGTTTTTTTTATATTTTTCAAATCTGTTTTTATGAGCTATTTTATAGAAGATATCTCTCAGATTAAAAAATTATTTCAAGTTCTACTTCTATTAATATTATCATTTGGTTTAAAAGAAAAAAGTGTTGGTTATTTAAAGCTAGGAATTNTTTTAGGAACACTCACAGCTTGTGTATATTCTTTGATTAAAATCTGTATAATAGTTTTTCAAACAGGAGTATTTAATTTTACTAAAGGACCTTTAATAAACGAAACACTTCCGGTTCAAAGACTATACTTGGGTCTTTTGTGCACTTTTAGTTTAATTTTTGTTTTAGAAAGGCTTTTAAAAAATAGAAAAAAATACAACTTTTTTTTAGCAGTATTTTTTATCTTTTTCACCTTTTTAATTGCTGGAAGAATTGCTGTTATTTCAGTTTTATTTATAATCATCTATTATGTTTTTACGTTCTTAAAATCATACATGAGGTATATTGCAGTATTGTCAATTTTTGTTTTAATTTCTATTACAGCATTTACAAATAATAACTTATCTAAAAGACTCTTTCATTCTGAGGACAATTTNAGAACCACTTATTTTGAAAAAATAGAAATGCATGAGCCACGGTTTTTAATTTGGAAATATTCTTTNGAAATACTAAAAGAAACAAATTTAATAACCGGTAACGGCTACTCAAAGACAACAGAAAAATTAGTAAATGAGTATAAAAATATATCTCAAGAAAAAAAGAGAAACTGGTTTATTGATAAAGAATTTAACACGCACAATCAATATTTAGATATATTAATAAGCCAAGGAGTTTTAGCAGCTCTAATTTTTATCGTTTTTCTAGTTCAGGTTTTTAAAGTAGCTAAAAAATCACACACAAATATATTATTACTTACAAGCATGTTAATTTACATGACTGTCTACAATAACTTTCATCGATTAATTGGGGTGTATCTTTTTTCTTTAATTTTAATTGTCATTTTGTCAAAGGATAATTCAAAAAAAACAATAGAATGAAAAAAGCAATAGCAGTTGATTGGCTAGACAAATACGGAGGAGCTGAAAGGGTTATATCTTCAATAACTAAAATATTTCAATTTGAAACTTGCTATACGTTGATTAGTATAATGAACAAAGAAGATCTAAATAAGGTTTTTTCAAATAAAGTAATTAAAGTTAAGAGTTCTTTCCTTCAATTATTTAAAAGTAAGTTCAGATATCTTTTTTTCTTGTTCCCTTATTTTATTAAAAAAATTAAAGTTGATAAAAGCGTTGAATTGATAATTTCATCATCATTTTCAGTCGCAAAAGGAATAAAAAAATCACACCCTAATCAAATACATATTTGCTACATACAAGCAAGAAATCAAAGATACTTATGGGACAAAGAAGGAATATATTTTGAAAAAACAACAAGACTTTTATTATCTCCAATTTTAAAGTTATTAAAAAAAATAGACATTAAGCATGCTTCAAACCCAGACTATTTAATTGCTAATTCACGATTTGTTCAAAATTGGATAAAAGAAACATATAAATTGAACTCTGAAATTATTCACCCCCCTGTGGATGTAGAAAGCTTTAAACTCCAAAAAAAGAAAGAAAACTATTTTGTTACGGCATGTAGGCTTGAGCCCTATAAAAGAGTGGACTTAATTGTTGAGGCTTTTAATAAAAGCAAGGAAAATTTAATTATTATAGGCTCAGGAACACAAGAGAAATATTTAAAAAAAATAGCATCTGAAAATATCAGATTTGTAGACTACTCGAATTCTTCAGTTGTTTATAATTATGTTAGTAAAGCCAAGGCATTTATTCACGCAGGCATTGAAGATTTTGGTATTGCGCCAGTAGAGGCACAAGCATGCGGCACACCTGTTATTGCTATTAAAAAAGGGGGGCTTAAAGAAACTGTAATTGAAAATAAAACAGGAGTTTTCTTTAATGAGCAAGATTCGAATGCAATTTTAGAAGCAATAAATCGTTTTAATAAAATCGACTTCAATTATGAATTTATTAGAAAAGAATCATTAAAGTACAGCATTTCAAACTTTGAGTCTAAATTAAATGATTTTGTAAAATCAAAAACAGCAAATGATAAAAGCTAAAACAAGAAGATACTCTGGCTTAATTAGCCCTTTATCTTATCTTATTGATATCGCAATAATTATTGTTATTACTCAGTATTATTTAGCTGTTTACTTATACAAAGAATTTGAGTTTAAGCATTTTGTTACATTGTCTGTTTTATGGATTATTATCTCTGTGTTCAATAGGTTTTATTACATATATAGATATACAAATTTTCTTAAAATAATTAATTTACTATTCAATCAAATCGTATTATTTGTTTTGTCTCTCTTCTGTTTTACAGGGATATTTCCAGAATTAAAACTTGATCCAGCATCAGTTTTTAAACTGTTAATGCCAATTTCAATTTTAATCGTTTTTGTCAAGACACTTACATACTACTCAATTAAAACATTTAGATCTTATTTTGGTGGAAATTACCGAAAAACTATAATAGTAGGGAGTAGTGTTGAGGCACTAAATTTAGAGCTTTTTTTTAACTCAAATAAAGAAGCTGGATACTTACATAAAAAAACTTTTTTAGATTCATCCGAGGAGTCTGTTTTAGAGTGTATTAATTTTGTAAAACAACAAGAAATAGATGAAATATATTGCGTGACCGAAAAAATAAATGATAAGGGGCTTAAAACCTTGATAAAATTTTGTGATAATAATTTAAAAACAATAAAATTTATCCCAAATACAACTAAGTTGAATTCTAAAAAACTTATTTATGAAACGTATGATTCTTTACCAATATTATCGTTAAGAAGAGTTCCTCTTCAAGACTCAGTGAATCTATTTTTTAAAAGGTTTATAGACATTATTATATCTTTAGCTGTTGTTATTTTTATTCTGAGCTGGCTAACTCCTATCATAGCTTTGTTTATTAAAAAAGATTCCGATGGCCCTGTTTTCTTTCAGCAAATAAGAAATGGAATAAATTATGAGGAGTTCAGTTGCTTGAAATTTAGGTCAATGATAGTAAATGAGAATGCACATAATTTACAAGCAACAAAGGGAGATTCTAGAGTTACTAATATTGGTGCGTTTCTGCGAAAAACTAGCCTTGACGAAATGCCGCAATTTATAAACGTATTGCTTGGGGACATGTCTGTTGTAGGCCCAAGGCCACATATGATAAAAGAAAATGATAAGTATTACAAGACAGTTGATAAATACATGTTAAGACATGTGATTAAGCCAGGTATTACGGGCTTAGCTCAAGTTAGTGGGTATCGAGGAGAAGTTGAAAAAGAATCAGACATAGTTAATAGAATCAAGTTTGACATATATTATTTAGAAAATTGGTCAATATTACTAGACATAAAAATTATCTTTAGAACAATATCAAATTCTTTAAAGGGTGAAGACAAAGCATATTAGTTGTCTTTTTCTTTTTTTTAATAATTACATATACAGTATTTTTACAAAAAAACATCAATGAACATACTTATACTTGGTTCTGGAGGAAGAGAACATGCTTTTGCATTAAAAATAGCAGATAGTAAATTAACAAATAAGCTATATGTTGCCCCTGGAAATTCTGGCACTCAGCAAATTGCCACGAACATCCCAATAAACATAAATGATTTTGAGCAAGTAAAAAAGACATCTCTTGAACTTGGTATTACCATGATAATAGTTGGACCAGANGACCCATTAGTAAACGGAATACACGATTTCTTCGCTAGAGATGAGCAAACAAANTCAATAGCCATTATTGGTCCAAAGAAAAAGGCAGCAAGTTTAGAAGGGAGTAAAGATTTTGCAAAAAAGTTTTTGATACGTCATAATATACCAACAGCATCTTATGCAACATTTACAAAAGATAATTTAAATGACGGCTTTGAATTTTTAAAAACCCTCAACCCACCTTATGTTTTAAAAGCTGACGGATTAGCCGCAGGAAAAGGGGTTTTAATAATTGACAATTTGGAAGAGGCAAACAACGAGTTAAGAGAAATGTTAGTTGGTGAAAAGTTTGGAATAGCAAGCTCTAAAGTAGTAATTGAAGAATTTCTAGACGGAATAGAATTAAGTTGTTTTGTGTTAACCGATGGTGTAAACTACAAAGTGCTTCCAACGGCCAAAGACTATAAAAGAAT